>OGKR01000128.1_pt1 | contig 89832 bp, 87 predicted proteins | sample 1572431 | NCBI WGS metagenome assembly OGKR01 (sample SAMEA2582079, study PRJEB24529) | metagenome | biome: Human gut stool | place: China | collected 2011 | reverse complement strand
TATTTATAATTACTATATTTTTTAACCTATATTATTTTAATATCTTATCTTTTGTTAATCAAATAACTGTATTTTTTTCAATGATCAATGGATAATTTTCAGCACCTTTTAACCATTTACCATCGGATACTACTACATTTTTATCGCAAATTACATTTTCTACTAGAGCATCATCTTGTAATTCACAATTCTGCATGATTACGCTATTTTTAACTTGAACGCCTTTTCCGATTTTAACACCACGGAATAAGATACTGTTTTCTACAGAACCTTCAATTACGCAACCATTTGCAACTAAAGAATTATTAACTTTTGCTTGTTTTTTGTACTGTACAGGAGCTTCATCACGAACTCTTGTATAGATTGGGTTATAACCCATGAATAATTCTTCCCAAATTTCTGGTTCTAACAAGTCCATATTAGTTTTGAAATAGGAACTTGTAGAGCAGATTTCAGATACATAACCTTCATGTTGGAAGCCATAAATATTTAAATTATCCTGATGACGTAAAATACCATCAATCAAGAAATCATAGCCACCACGTTCATATGCTGTAGATATGATTTCCATGAATTTTTTACGGGACATTAAATAAATACCCATGAATACTTTGGAATTTTCATAAACAGCTGGACGGTTAGCAATTTCTGTAACAAGACCATTTTCACCAGTCTGTAAAATAGTTGCATTATCTGGACGTTCTTTATTTTCAATATGGTAAACCATAGTGATATCAGCACCAGTATTCTGATGGAAACGAAGAGCTGTAGTAAAGTCTATATTATAAACAAAACGGCTGTTGCAGATTAATACATATTCTTGTTCAGACTGTCTGATAAAGCTCATATGTCTATAGAAAGACTGTAAGTTACCATTACGGCTATCTTTATCCATTTTTATAGCTGGTAAATAAAATAAACCATCATGACGACGTGCTAAATCCCAGTCTTTACCAGAACGAAGATGGTCTAAGATAGAACGAGATTTTGCTGGCATCATCATACCAATTTTTGTAATACCAGAGTTAACCATGCTAGATAAAGCAAAGTCTAATAAACGATAACGACCTGCAAAAGGTAATGTTGCAACAGGTCTTTTTGTTGTAAGTGTTCTTATTTGTTTATCGTCTTCATATAAATCCATTATTCCGAGAACATTTTTCATAATTATATCCCTCTCTTATTTTATCCCACATTTACATTTTCAGTTGCATCGGAAACAACCATTGGTCGTACAGTTTCACCTTCAGGAATTACTACAATAGTGCCATCGTCACTACCTACTTGAGCAGTTGCTTCAATTTTGCTGTTTTGAGCTACAATAGCTTTTTCAACAACAGCATCTGCTTCAATTTTTGCAAATGGCATAATTACAGAATTGCTTACTTTTGCACCTTTAGCAATGCGTACACCTGGGAATATAACAGAATTTTTTACTTCACCGCAAATCATAGAACCTTCGCTTACAAGAGAATTTTTAATTTTAGCTTTTGGTCCTACATAGTGAGGTGGCATAGCCATATCCACGGAATAAATTTTCCATTTACCATTCATTTCAAATGGTTGTTTTTCTTTTAATAAATCCATGTTTGCTTCCCAAAGGCTATCGATTGTTCCTACATCTTTCCAATAACCTTCAAATGCATAGGAATATAATCTAGCTTGGTCAGCTAACATTTTTGGAATAATATTTTTACCAAAATCATGGCTAGAAGTTTCATCTTTAGCATCATTTTCTAAGTATTCACGTAAGAAATTCCAGCTAAAGATATAAATACCCATAGAAGCTAAATTGCTTTCTGGTTTAGCAGGTTTTTCGGCAAATTTAGTAATACGACCTTCTTTATCTGTGCTCATAATACCAAAACGAGAAGCTTCTTTCATTGGCACTTTAATTACACCAATTGTAGCTTCTGCTTTATTCTTTTTATGGAATTCAATCATTTTTGCATAATCCATAGTATAAATATGGTCACCAGACAAAACTAATACATAATCTGGATTAGCTTTATTGATAAAATTAATATTTTGATAAATTGCATCTGCTGTACCTTTATACCAATCTGCACCTTTTTCTCTAGCATATGGAGGTAAAATATATACACCACCATTTTTGCGGTCAAGATTCCATGCTTCACCAGTACCTAAGTATGTATGCAATTCTAGTGGACGATATTGAGTAAGTACACCTACTGTTTCAATACCAGAATTTGCACAGTTACTCAATGGAAAGTCGATAATACGATATTTTCCACCAAATGGCACAGCTGGTTTAGCTATATTTTTAGTTAAAGCTCCTAATCTACTCCCTTGACCACCAGCCAATATCATGGCTAAGCATTCTGTTTTTCTCATAATATAAAACCTCCTGAAAAAAATAAACATAGTCTACACATCTTGTCAATTTAGACAAAAATGCAGGAATTAATCTATAAAAACTATTAAAATTTACACAAACATAACATATTACTTATAAAAACTTAACAATCTTAACAATTATCGTACATTTTATAAAATTTAGATTAAATAAATTTACACAACCCCTTTTTCTGTAAAAACTTCTCAAATAAATAAAATTCGTTACATTTTCATTTGACAATATTACATTTCTATATAAATTTTGTAAATCCTGCTAAAATCCAAAAAAATTTTAAAAAATTAAAAAAAAGCAGAGCTTTAAATTTGCTCTGCTAAAATTAGACCTTTTTTATATTTACTTACGGTAGAAATTTGTAAATCAAATTTTTCACTAAGTTCATTTTTTAAAGATAATAAATCTTCCATTCGTCCAGATTTTAATTCTATTTCTACTTCACAAATAGGAGATTTTCTTTCATTTCCCTGCACAAATCCACAATCTAAAGCTATTTCCAGTTTTGAAGCAAACCAATTTATATCTATACATTCACGTACAAAATCAGTTATTACAATCGGAATGAATTTCTTACCTTTAGTTTTTTTGATTAAATTCCAAATCTCATCTACATCCGAAAAAACACTTATATCTGCTTGTAGGCTTGTTACTTTTTTATTAATTTCCACACGTTCAAAAACGCCCTGTGTGTTTACTTTTCCCGATTTATATGTTGCTACAAAACAATTGTTTTCTTGTCGTACACGATAGGCAATTTTATGTTTTTGATAGAATTTCTCTTCCGTATCGTAATAAATAGCCTTCATCACTATACTTTGTGGTCTTTGTCCTTCATTTTCTTGCAAGAATTTACGTATATTTTCTACTTGAGCTTTATCTTTTATTTCCATTTTTATTTCAACTTCTTGATTATTCATGAATTTCCCAACAACCTTTCTCTTTTAATTTTAAGATAGCCTGATGCTTGCAAATCAAACTACTACGATGAGCAATACTTATTATTCTCGTATCTGGTAAATATGTTTTTAACATATCATATAAATTTCCTTCTAAAGTTTCATCAAGTGCTGATGTAGCTTCATCCAAAAATACAAATTTAGGTTTATATAATAAAATTCTCGCAAAAGCTATTCTTTGCTGTTCACCTAAAGATAAAATTCTACTCCAATCATCAACAATATCCAATTTATCTACTAAATTTTCTAACTTACAAGCTATGAGTATTTCTTTTATTTCTTCATCACTATATTTTTCACTGATTACTTCTTCGACTACAGGATAAGAAATTGCCTGTCTTAAGCTACCAAGTGGCAAATATGGTCTTTGTGGTAAGAATAAAAATTCTTCTTCTTTTGGCAAATAAACATTGCCTTTCGCATAAGACCAAAGACCTGCAAGTGTTCGTAAAAGAGTTGATTTACCCACACCAGAAGCACCCATGATCAATAAAGATTGATACTTCATCAAATCAATTGTACAATTCTTGATTAAAACATCTTTATTTTTATTAGGAAGGAAAACATCTACATTTTCTATACCGACTTTAATATTAGAAGCATTATCTATCATTAAATCAGATTTCAAATCCAAAGCTTCACTGACATGACGATTGAAACCATCTAAACGGCGAACTACAGAACACCACTGTGCTATAGTTGTATAAGCATCTACAAAATATGACATTGCCCCTTGAACTTGTCCAAAAGCATTTGATACTTGCATAATCCAGCCCACTTGCACCTCTTTAGCAAACCAACGCGGTGCAGCCAATAATAATGGAATGATAATCGCCAATTGACCATAACCAGCTGTAAAACCGTTTAAGATTTTTTGACGAGTCATAATATCGCGGAAATTGCCAATTACAATCTTAAATCTAGTCAAGAAATTTTCTAACTCAGGCTTTTCACCACGATAAAAAGCAATCGACTCTGTATTTTCTCTGACACGCATCATCGCAAAACGGAAATCAGCTTCATATTTTTGCTGTTCATAATTTAAATTGATAAGTGCCTTACCCACCTTATGAGTGAGATACGTACCAACGATAGAATATACCAAAGATAACCAAACCATATAGCCATAGATAGTACATTCATAACTGCCAATAGGCACAGTGATAATTCCTGATAAATTCCATAAAATTACAGTAAATGCCACCAAGGTTATCAATTGACGCACAAGACCAATCGTCAAAGATAAAGTCAACGCTACAAATTGATTGATATCCTCAGAAATACGCTGATCTGGGTTATCCATATCTTTTCCCATCAATTTCAACTTATAATAAGCTCTATTTTCCATCCATCTAACTAAATATTTATCAGTGAGCCATTCACGCCATTTTATCTGCAATAATTGTTGTAAATACACAGAATAAACGCCAATCGCTATATAGATAGCGGCAATCAAGGAAAATTTGCCCACTAAATACCAAAAACTATCAAATTCATAGGCTTGCAAAACATCCCAAAATTCTTTATACCAATCATTTACCAATACCGTCAAAAATACACTGGCTAAATTTAAAATTAAAACAACAGCTAAAATACCATAAGCCTTTCATTTTTGTTCAGAACGCCAATATCCTAGTGCTAAAATTTTAAAAGCCCGTAAATAATACATAATTCTTCTTGAAGTCAAACCATACACCTCTATCCTAAAATTAATTTTCATATCTTCTAAAAAAATATGCTAAAATAAATATATTGCTTACTTTTCTTTCATGAGCAAGAAAAGTAACAAAAGAACTCTACCTCCCGATATCAATTTTACTTTGTCAATTATAAAATTATGTCTATAACGCTCTAAACTCGCTTTGCTCAAACAGTAGAGCTAAAATCATAGCCATAATTTTATCCTTACCAATAGCCTACGGCTACCGTAAAATTCACTAACGTGAGGGACATTCGGTATTATTTTTTAATAATACTAAATAATTTATTATATTTTCCGCATTATAAAATTTAGCGGTAATCGTAAGATTATTGAAAAACATTATCATTGAATACGTTTTTTGCTTAACTGTCTGAGCGTAGCGAGTTTTAAGCTTTGTATGAAATGATAATTTTTTTCAAAGCTTAAATTTTATCTGCGGTGGCTTTCTTTGGTTCGTTTCTTTGCCATCAAAGAAATGAACATATAATATAAGGAGGAAAAAATTTTATGAATATTTTACTAGCTATTGCTGTTATGATTATTATCATTATTGCTAGTTATTTAGCTGATAGAAAATACCCTACAAAGAGAATATTTATTATTCCTTGTGGCATTATTTTACTTTGTTTTGTAGCTGTCTATAGTTCTTTAGTGATACCATCTTCTTCAAATTCTATCTCTACTGAGCAACGTTTGGCTATTTTAAATGAACAACCTTATTTTATAACATGGTACAATGATTATAAAGAAGATATCAATCAGCTAGATAGATTTGCTACAGTTTATCACAAAATCATTTCTAATTATGAAAATCAATCCATATCTGCAACTGAAGCTTTAAGTCAATTGCAAAGATTATATGATGAAACAAATACTTTTAATAATTCACTACAAGATGCTTTACCGCCAAGTGAATTATCACAAAACAATTATACATTAGTTTATAATATTTTGGAAAAAACTCGTGTTTATAGTTATAAATTAAATGAAACTATTCGTCAAAGTATTGTAATCATCAATGAAGGAACTTACAATCAAATTGAACATAAAGATATTGTAAATAATTTAAATCGCATTTATGCTATTGAAGCTCCTATAATGTTAGATATCAATAGCGAAGTATCGCAAATTAAAGATAATCTAACTATTCCAGAAAATTAATCATAAATTTAATATAGATAAAATAAAAGGTGATACTAAAAGTATCACCTTTTTTATTATAATTCTTATTATAAATCCTTTACAATTGTTTTGAGGTATTCCGCAAAGTCTCCAGATAAATCATCACGACGGAGAGCAAATTCTACTGTAGCTTTTAAAAAGCCTAATTTATCGCCTACATCATAGCGTTTGCCAGTGAAATTATAAGCATAAACATTTTCACGTTTTGCCATAACTTTGAGTGCATCTGTTAACTGTATTTCTCCACCTTTACCTGGCTTAGTATTTTGTAATACTTCAAATACATCTGGAGTGATGATATATCTACCAAGCACTGCCATTTGACTTGGAGCTTCTTCAATGCTTGGTTTTTCAATCATATCATTGACTTTCATCAATTGCTCATTGATAGTTGGCACGCCTGCTACAATACCATAAGAAGAAACTTTTTCTTTTGGCACTTGTTGACAACCTAAAATAGTAGCACCTGTTTGTGTGTACATATCCATCAATTGTTTTAAAGCTGGCATTTCAGGATTATAAACTATATCGTCACCTAATAATACAGCAAATGGTTCATTATCAATGAATGCTCTAGCACATAAAATAGCATCACCTAAACCACGCATATGTTTTTGGCGAATGTAATGTACATTGATTTCTGATGTTTCCTGTACCATTTCCAATAATTTAGTTTTACCTTTAGCTTTTAATTCAGCTTCTAAAATTGGTGCACTATCAAAATGGTCTTCAATTGCACGTTTAGCATGACCACTGATGATCAAAATATCTTCAATACCACTAGAGATAGCTTCTTCCACTATGTACTGAATTGTAGGCTTATCTACTATTGGTAACATTTCTTTAGGTGTTGCTTTTGTCGCTGGCAAAAAACGAGTACCAAAACCAGCAGCAGGTATAACAGCTTTGCGAATACGTTTCATAACAATCTACTCCCTATAATCTATTCAAATAAATAAAATACTTTAAATTATGACAATTTTATACAATCAAAAATCATTATATCATAAAAAAAGATTTTCTTCATAAAATTATTAACTCTATTGATTATAAAGTTTACCAAATTATAACTATGAAGAAAATCTCTCTTTATTATTAATTTTTAGCTATCCTATTCATTCCTATTGTAAGTCTTATTTTTTAATTACTAATCTTATCATTACTATTTCCTCAAAATTTAAGGCTTTATTCTTCGTTTATCTTTTTTATTTCTTCTGCACTTAAATTAGTATATTTAGAAATAAGCTTTATATCTACTTTATCTTTTAACATATTTTTTGCAGTTTGTATAGCTTGTTGATATAACCCTTTTTGCATGCCTTGCTGTAATCCTTGCTGTAATCCTTGCTGTAAACCCTGCTCTAAACCCTGTTGCAATCCTTCTTCTTTAAATGCATTCATATAGGAATAATAATCTCTTATAGCTTTTTCTCTCTGTTCATATGCTCTACGTTCTATTTTATCCTGTAAAAATGTATCTTCAAATTCTACTGCTTCTTTAATTGCTGGAGTTGTCATCGCTATTTCCTCCAATTCTTCTTTACTATATTTCCCTGAAAAATAAGCAAGCCATGCTTCAGAGGCTCTTATTTTTCGCATATCCTTTAAGGTAAATTTGGGCAATTCTAAAAAATGTATCTCTATATGGTCCGTAAGTTTTTTATGAGATTTCACATTTAATAGATTATAGATGTTATGCCATTCTTGCTCATCTTCCAAATAATCAAATGCCAATAGATTTATAGCTATAGCCTTCTTTAATTTCTTATATTCAGCACCTTTTTCTAATTGCTCTGAATACATCTTTGACCAATAATATAATGAACGCTCAGCCATTAATTTAAACGGACAAACTTGCACCTCAATATCTACTTGCGTACCATCATTTAAATCCGCTCTAATATCTAATTTAGATAATTTACCATCTAAAGTTAATGGTTCATTATCTTTATCTAAAAAACTTATATCTGTAAAATAGTTTTTATCATCTTTATTTAAAACTCCATTTAAAAAACTAAGTGTTAAATTCTTTCTTTTTTTATCCCCCAAAAGTTTTTTAAAATATAAATCATTTAATCTATTAAAATTTTCCATGATAATATTCCTCCATCATCTATATTATAACACAGAAAAATATCGTAAAAAAATTAAACTGCACTTTCAAAAGTCAAATATAAAGCAACTTTTAAAAATGCAGTTTATTATACTTATTATAAATAAAATCTCTGTTTTTATTTTTATTAATGATTGACCTGTTTAGCTAAAGTTTCATTCATATGTCTTATACCTTCTTCTAAATTAGCCAAATGTTTATCCATGCGAAATAACAAAAAACTTGCCACTACCATAGGAAAACCATAATTTGCTATATACGTAAAAATATATTCCATATTATCACCTTAATTCTTTATTTCTCTAGAGATTTATTAATAAAAGCTAATGCTTTACGATAATTTTTGCTTACAGCTTGTACAGATATGTGCAATAATTTTGCTACTTGTTTATATTTTAATCCCTTAAATACTACCAAGATAAAGACTTCATACTGTTTAGGTGGCAATTGATGAATAATCTTCATTATATCTAATCTAGAAGAAATACTATCAGCTAACTCCTCATCTACTGCCAATAAATCCCCAAATTCTTTTACTTCATCTTCATCATCTGTATTCATTTGAGCAGATAATGACACTTCATTTTGCCAAATACGCAAATACCTACGAAATAAAGTATGCACACCTTGATATACTTTTACTTTAGCATAACCGGCAAACGGCACACCTAAAGACTCATTAAAATCTTTAATTGCCTGATAAAAACTAATCACGGCTTCTTCATACGCCTCTTCTTGAATAGATATTAAATGATGTTGTCTAGAAGCACTATTTAATAAATTCTTATACTTATTTAATAATAACTGTATAGCATAATTATCTCCAGCTTTAGCTTTTATTAATAGTCTTTCCATCTAATCGTCTTCTTTCTATCATCAAGAGAATAATTTAAAAGAAAAAGGGGTGACACGCACCCCTTTTTCCTTATTCCGCAGCTATTTCTGCTGTGTCCTGACGATTTACACTACCTAAATTATATTTTTGTAAGCCCGCTATTTTTTGACCGATATCTAAAATATCATCTTCTGCTAAAGAAGGATTGATATAACCGAAACTACGACTGCTATAGCTAGCTTTACCTGTAGAAGTAGTACCTGTTTCTACTTTAATAATGATTTCACATTCTGCATTTTTCTTAACTGCCATAATACATTCCTCCTAATAAACTATAAAATTATAAATTAAACTTAAGCTAAAACATCTTGTGTAGTAGTTGTAATATATGCTTCTTTAATCGCTGTTGCTTTATGATTATCTTTGATAATAGCCTGTGTATCAATCATTTTCTGCATGACTACATCGACTTCACTTTTTGTCAATTCATCTTTAGGATCTGCTAAATTATATTTAAAATCGTCTCCATTATCTAAAGTAAATACCATTGTTAATTTGCGTGTATCTGCCATTAAAAATCACTCCTTAATTTTAAAATTTAAAAATACATCATAGCTTTGATTGATAACATCTTTTGCCGCCGTTTTTTATTCATCTTATCAACTCCTTACACTTATTTACTTGCAACTTAGATGGCAAAAATCAACCCCCAAATAAAAAATTTTTTTTAGCAAATAAAAAAGGCAAACTATTATCCAAAAACATAATAGTTTGCCTTTCGCTATATGTGCAGTTATGAATTTAAACTTTATATATTTTCTGCGAAGTATTTTCTAAACTTATATTTTTAAGGTCAAATAAATTCGAGGCGTAAAATTTATCCATTCTCACACCAAAACCAATACAAATTTTAAAAATAGTATCTTCTGTAGGATTACGACTTTTTTCACTTAATAAGCTAGCCACAGTTGAAGGTGGCATTCCTGCTTTATTTGCCAAGCCATTTATGCTCAAATTATAAGCCTTACACAATTCCAAAATCCTATAATCTACTGCCTTTATAAGTAGCATTATAATCATCTCGCTTTTTCTTAAATTAACTATATTATACTCTTATAAAAATAAAATGTATTCGACATATCGTAAATTTTTATAAAAATAACAAAAATTTTTCCTAATTTACTTAAAAGGTTTATTTTATTCCTTCAAATTGCAAGTAAATCATTAAAGGAGTGATTACTTATGCAAAATTTTCAAGTAGTAGATATCTCAGCTTGGCAAGAAAAACTCAATTGGCAAAAACTAAAAGCAAATAATATTCAAGGCGTTATCATCAAAATAGGTGAGTACACTCATCTAAATGAAATGTTTATTTCACATGTAAATAATGCTGTAACTTATAACCTGCCTTACGGCATATATTATTATGCTCATGCTTCAACAATTGATAAAGCTATAGCAGAAGCTAATTGGGTAGATAAACAAATCAAAACATATCTCAATGGACAAAATCCACCACTTGGTATCTGGTATGATGCAGAAGATAAATCTATACTCAAAAACAATATCAATGTAGCTTATATGATTGGCAATTTCATCAATCAACTAAACGAACTAGATTATAATTATGTAGGTCTATATAGTTCCTATAATTGGCTCACCAATATCATTGACTTAAATCTACTTGCAGATTATATTCCCATCTGGTCTGCTCAATATTATCATGAAAACAGCTTTAAACTTGAATATCCTAATCGCATTTGCAAGATATGGCAATACACAGATCATAAGCAAATAGATGATATGATACTTGATTGTAATATTTATTATGCATAAACCATACTAAAAGAAAACCGCAAAGAAGATATATTCTTTGCGGTTTTTTCTATTTACATATTCAATTCTTGTAAATATCTTGATAAAGCATCCTGCCATGTAGGTAATCTCTTAAATCCTGCTTCATCTAAACATTTTTTGCTCATTCTTGAATTATGTGGTCGTATAACTTTTGTTGGAAATGCTGTTGATGGTACTGGCTTTACATTTATCTTTATATCTACTTGTTTAAATATTTCACAAGCAAAATCATACCATGAACATATACCTTCATTTGTAGCATGATAAACACCATATTTATCAGATACAAAATAATTTTAATAAATTCACTATATAAATTAACAAGTTTATTCAACTATTAATCATATAAATAACTATTTAATAAAAATTTTATTATTTCTATCAATAATACAAAATACTCTTATTTTTCTTTTATATAATTTCCTTGATTACATGCAATTATTTCACCTGATATAGAACCTGATATATCACTTAATAAAAATATTACTACTTCTGCAATTTCTTCTGGCAAAAAAATTCTTTTTCCTCTTAATGATTCAGAATATAAATTATCATCTTTCTTATGAAGACCCATATCTGTAGCCATTACACTAGGCGCTACACCATTTATTCTATAACCTTTTTCTATTATATTAATAGCAAAACCCTTTACAAAACTATTTACACCAGCTTTTGTTATTCCATATGGTGTATCATCTGCAGCTATAGCTCTTTCAGATGATACAATAACAATATTTCCTTTATCTACATTTTGCTTTTCTAAATATTCTACAAAATATTTTGTCATGAAATAACTTCCCTTTAAATTTACATTAAATAAGTCATCCCATATTTTTTCAGTGACATCATGAAAATTATTTACATTAAAAGCATATACACCTGCATTATTTATTAAACAATCAACTTTATTACCATTAAAATATTTACTTATATTTTCAAAAAATTTTTCTACACTTTTTATATTTGATATATCACATACAGCATATTCACAATTTAATATATTACTAGTTTCTTTTAATGAGCATTCATTTCTCCCCACAATTAAAACTTCAGCTTTTTCTTCTATACATTTTTTAGCAATTTCAAAACCTAAACCTCTATTTCCACCTGTTATAATAACTCTTTTTCCTTTTAATAAACAACTAGGATCTGCTTTTTTTACAATCACTGTCGTCCTATGTTCTTCTTTTAATAAAAAATTTATTACTTTTTTTATTTTATTTTTTATTGACATATTATCTCTTCCTTATATTTTTTATTAACATTTTTTCAAATTTATTAAAAGCAAAATAATATAGGCAACCTAAATATATAATAGAAAATACTAATATTACCATAAAAAATTCTAACCATGAATTAATATTAAAATTAAGATATAATATAATACCTATTAAACAAACAATAATACTTGTTGGCAATATTTTAGATATTTCTAAAAAATATTTTTTTATATCTAATTTTATTACTTTTTTATAATATATATTATCTATAATAATAGTAACTATCCCCATTGTTATACAAGTACCTATAGCTGTTCCTATTTCCTTGTAATATATAGCCAACGGTATACTTATCATAAAATTTACTATAGCAAAGGCCAAATGTATTATATTCCACAAAGCATGCTTATTATAGGCCCTTAATATCTCAATAGCGATATTTTGTGTTAATGCTATTATTAAAGGTGTCATCAATAATATTGCTACATAATACGAATTAATATATCCTTTACCTGCCCAAAGAAATATGAAGCTTTTCCCAAATATAACAAACGAAATCCAAATAAAAAATACTATAAAATATTGAAATCTAGCAACTTTACAAAACAATTCAGATAATTTTTCTATAGCATTTTTTTCTTGTACTAATTTATAAATTTGTGGACTAAATACTCCTAATATTGCAGCAGAAAACATCAAAAATAAAGAGTTAATTTGTACTCCTACAGAATATACTGCAATTGATTCACTTCCTGATGTTCTAGCTAATACTAATTTTCCAATCTGCCAATTTAACTGATCCATTACAGCTTGTAGCATTATAAAAAAGGAAAAGCTAAACATTCCTGGTAGTAATTTAAAATTCATATTTCTAAAGTAAAACTTATTAGATAAATATTTAAAACAATAATATATATTAAATAATAAATCTAAAATTGTACAACATAATACTGCTATGCTTAATCCAACTGCACCAAAATTATTATATAATAATATTAATGATATTATCGGTGTTGTTATACCTCTAAATAAATCTAATGATTTTATAAAAATAAATTTTTCTTTAGATATAGCTAATGTAGCAAACACTGTTTTAGGCATTATAATAGCAATATTTATAGCCATTATAAATAACAATACTTTTATTAAACTATATTCATTAACAGTTAATTTATTACCTAATATTGCTTCTATATTATATATAACTGCTAACATAATAACAAATACAAAAATACCTAATATAGTAAATAATGACAAAAATAATCCATTTAATTTATAGATATTTCCTTTATCATTATCTTTTTTATACCGAAAGTAATATCTCATATATGTACTACTCAAACCTGCATATAATAAAGAAAAATATCCTACTAATGAACTACTTAAAGTATATATTCCATATTCACTTTGACCTAAAATTTTTAACATTATTGGTGTATATATTAAATTTGTTATTATCGTTATTATTATATTTCCATAAGATAATAATATTCCTATTTTCTTTTGATTCATTTTTATGCCTTATCTAATTTTTTTATATCCTCTAAAACTATTTCTGTAAACAACTTACTACCTTTTTCATTCAAAAAATCCGAATTTATATATAACTTGTAATCATTTAATCTATCATCTTTCCAATAATCTAATATAGGTATTCGTTTATCTTTTAAAAATCTTATATTATCATATAATACTTCTTTCATAAATTCATCTGAAATTTTTTTCGTTAAAAAAACACTTGCTGGAGGAATAACAATTATCGGACGCCAATTATGTTCCAAAGAAAATTCTATCATATCTAATAATATAGTTTTTACATTTTCAAATTCATCTTTTAAATAACTCGCTGACTTCTTATCCAATAAATTTTTTAAATTAAACTGTTTTTTCCACCCATTTATTCTTAATAATGCTTCTTTTTCAGCATTATCTGGTGTATTAATAATAGATTTTATTTCTTTTTTTCTTAAAAATATACGTATAAAATTCTTCCATGATTTTAGAATAGGCATATCAACATATAAAATTTTTTTTAGCCTTGAATAATTTAAAATTTTATCTTTATCCATAAAAAAATAATATCTACTATTACTACTATCATTTTTATAATCAACAAAACCAAAAGATAATGGTGCTAATACAATCAAAACCTTACAACCACCATTTAAATTATTACTATATTGTTTTAATATTTTATAATCATAATTTAAAGACTGTGCTCCTGAAGCGAAATTAAAACATTTTCTACTACCATAATTAAATCCATAATATGCATGATTACTACCAGTATTTACTATTTCTAAATTTTCAGGTACTCCATCAACAAATTTTTTTATTTTATTGTAGTCATCTAAAAAATAATTACTATTTTTATATTTTTTATTACATATCCAAATAAATAATAATATTATTACTATTCCTATCAATATATACATACTATAAATATTCCTTTATTCCAAAAAAATTTTTTATATCACTTTTTATTAATCTCAATTTATCTTTAATTGTATATTTACAATATTTATTTATTAATTTATCAAAAGGCATCTTGTCTATATCTATATAAAACTCATTTACTCGTTCATCTAATTTAGGTGAATTCATTAACGCAAAATTTCCTGGCAGTGCTTCTTCTATATTTTTATCATATGAATTTATATTATTTAAAATACTTTCATATAAAAATTTACCTTTTTGAGAATTAATTAATACTACAGAAGTACCTTTATCTTGATCAAGCTCTGGATACTTTCTACCTAATCCCCAAAAATCACCTAAACTAATATCTGCAATTCTAGGAAAACCTTTATATTGACACTGTGTACAACATTCTCTGATATAAAATTTATTTTTCCCTATATATCCACGCATAAAATAATCATGCTTTCTATCTTTTAGATAACTTTTACCATTTTCAAATTCAACTTTTGTACTAAATAAATTCCATCCATATGTTTTATTTTTAAACCATACTTTTTTTACTTTACTATTATATTTTTCTTTTAATGTTTCTAAAAACTTACGATATACTTTAGGAGAATTGGTTCCCAAACATAAAAAATCAATTGTATATAAATTTTCATATTTTTTTCTTAAAAAACTATATAACCCCATTACTTCACATGGAGCACCTACAAATAATACTCTTTTATTTTTATTCAATAAATTTTTTATTTCACTAAATACATTTTTTTTATCACTTTGAACATATTTAGATTGTCTTAATAGCTCTAAATCTTTCATCTGATTAGTAATATAATGTTCTACTAAAAATTCTTTATTATAAATAGCTCCTACAACAAATGTTTCCTTTTCTTTCATAAAACCTTTAGCTAATTCACTAAATAAACCACCTGATGTACTATTTATTCTTATATTTTCATCTTTAGACCATGCTGCTTTCACGATTGGTTCTCTAAGCCTATCTTCTAAACATTCCTGATTAGACATAGATGCACATACTTTTTCACATAGGTTACATTTTATACATTTATCATAATCTATTTCAGGAAATAAAAATTCTGCTCTATCTCCTTTCATTTTAATAGCATCTTTAGGGCAAATATTATAACAAGCACTACATCCTGTGCATTTATTCTTATTTAAACTATCTATCATATAAATTACTCACTTCCAATTTATATTTGTCTTTATTACTTTTGCTGGCACTCCAGCTACTATAGTATTATTAGGAATATCTTTTGTTACTACTGAGCCAGCTGCAATAATTGCATTATCTCCAATAGTTACGCCTTTTAAAATAGTAACTCTAGTACCTATCCAAACATGATTTCCTATTTTTATAGGTTTTGTCTTTTCATATCCACTCCAAAGACCTTCATGAGCATCAGAGTCCATTATTGTCACATCATGAGAAATTGCTACATCTTCTCCTATTTCTATCTTTTCATGACAACGTATTTTTATATTAGAATTAAAAAATCCAGATCCTAATTTTAATTTAGCTCCTTTAAATAAAATAATATCTGCACCATAATAAACAGAAAAAAAATTTTTTATTTCTAATATACTATTTTTATCCATTCTTAAATTAGATTGTCTTATTGAACCATTAATATCATTATCTGAAAACATTAATGTTCCGTGCAATATAATTTTAGCTGATTTTGCTAACTGAAAATTACTTTTTTTTAAACAAATAAGCCTAGATTTTTTTTCTATTTTATTTATATTTCTTGATAAAAATGTATAATATATAGTTTTCAATATCTCTATTTTTTTTAACTTATTTATCAGCATAACAAATCCTTATCAATTATTAATTTTTAAATTCAAAGCCTTTTCTAAGAAAATTTTTGAGCGTTTTTTTTCTTGCTCTTGAATAGCTTTTACATTACTAAAATTCATATACAAAATTTCTTCATCAGATAGATCACATTTACCATCTATGATATATCTATCTTGATATCCAAATAAGTCCATTAACGTATCTATTCGAGATGTCATATCTGCCACACCTTTTTGCTGTCTATTAACAACTAAAAATGGAGTATTCATTAAAATTGAAAATACACAAGCATGAAAAGAATCTGTTGCTACTAATTGTGCATGATCTATTAAATACAAAAATTCTTCTACTCTTGAAGTATATAATTCAAAACTATCTTTATCCATTAAATTATAGATTTTCCATTTATTTCTTTTTGCAATATTTTTAATTATTTGTGATGGATTTCCTAAAAAGTAAGTAAGAATATATTTTTCTCCATTATACCATTCTGGAACCATTTCAATTTTTTTCCATTCTTCTTTTGATATTAAAATTGTTGGATCTACTACTACTTCTACATTTACTCCTATTAAATTTTTAATTAATTTAGCTCCAGCTGCTTCTCTGACAGAAATGTATTTCATTTCTCTTAAACTGTTCTTAAAAATATTTTTTACTTTATTATCATTAATTTCTTTCACACCAAAACTTGCTGCATAAGATAATCTTTTTTCTTTATCTGCAAATTTTAAAAATTTTTCACTGTAATATTGTTTATATTGAGGATTCCAAACTTGATCACTACCTACAATAAAATAATCATATTCTCTATTTAAATAACTTTTTATTTTATAATCATATTTTATGTTAATATATTTATCTGAAAACTTTTTTATGTTATATTCCCTTATACAATCTTTTCCATATGAATATTTTATATTATTTCTTATATTATTTCTATTTATTATACATTTTATTAATATTTTCCAATTCCATAATGGCTTCTCTGGTAAAAAATTATTATCCTCATACCAAATAGTATCAACAACTTCTATATAATTAGATAAAAATTTTTGTAATGCATAATTTTGTAATCTATTACCATAATTATTATGAGTGCACAATGTAAATATCGCTACTTTCAATTCGTCATACCTCATTTAATATAAATTCTGCAAAATCTTTATTGTATTTTATATTAACTTCTTTTTTAAAATATAATCTTTCTTTTATTAATTTTTCTATATCTACTTCTTCAAAAATTTTATTATTCAATTTATACATATATTTTACAAATTTTTTAGGATCTTTTGTCATATAAATTGAAGTTAATCCTTTTGTGTTTATATTTTCTAATCCTATTGGTGTTGATATTATTTCTAATCCATTAGATAACGCTGTCAATGTTCTATTTTTAGTACCTGCACCTACTAATAATGGTAAACAATGTACATCTTGTCCTATTACACATATCTCATTATAATCTTCTATCCATTCAATATAATTTACATTACATACTTCTATTTGTTCAAATAAATCTGATATCCATTTATTTTTTTTCCCTACTATTACTATATTAAAAGATTTTTTATCCAACAAACAATCATATTTTTCCAATTCCTTTACAATATTAATAATAAATCTATTATTAAATTTATAGTTAAGATCTCCAGAGAAAATAAATCTCTTTTTTTTAATATTTTCCTTTTTTAATTTTTCTTTCACTACTTTACTCAAAATAGGATGTCTCAAAAATTTTATTTTTTCTTTTAAAAGTGGTTTATTTTTTATATATGGATTTTTTTTTATCCAAAATCTATCTGTTCTTCCTACAACTAAAAATAACCCTACTTGTTTTAAAATTCTATACTCATGATATTTAGCTATATTGTAGTATATACCTTTTATCCATCTTCCTAAAATGCTTATAGAATTTTTTTTCATTTCTTTATATATTCTAGCATCTCTTAAACTTGGTGAATCTGGACCTAATACAACCATTTTTTTTCTAAAAATTTTAGGCACTCCAAACACCAAATTTTCTGGATAAACTATTATTTTCTTATAATCTCTAAAATTTACATTTATTTTTCCTAAATAAATACCATATCTGTGAAAAACTCTATGAATTCTATTAGTTGATTCTTCTTTTACAAAAATATCTATAGCAACATTATTTTCTTTAAATTTTTTTATAATTTCCCATATTAAACCCGATGGATGTCCTCCCCTATTTAGCGGATCTGGTCTAATTGATGTCAATATTAATACTTTATTATTCATATAAACACTTCTTCTATCTTTCTAATCTCTTTTTTAAATTATTAAATCTTATTTTAAAATATTGTTTATAAAAAAATTCCCTTTTTGTATATTTTTTTATATCTTCTATATTTATATTTTTCCAAGAAATAAACTCATTTGGTATAATTAAATACTTATTTAATATATTAATTTTTTTATTCATTGGTCTTTTTTGTAAATGTATATATATATATTCTTTTTTTTCAATAACATCATTGTTTATATAATAACCATTTATCATACCATCCTTAAATTCAAAAATATATTTCTCGCTATTTATTTTTGATATCATTTTATTTTCTAATTCACTAATATTATTATCAAAACTAGATTGTATAATTCTAAATGGCTTAGATAGACAATATATATCAGCTATAATATCTTTTTTAATATATGTCTTCTGATTATATCTTTTTAAAATTAAATTAATACCCGATTCATCAAAATGATATGATTTATTAGCATTCATTAATATTATTTTTATAAAATCATTATTATTTAACTCAAACTCTATTATTTTGTTAAACTTATTATCATACAATGACATATGACCTAAACATAATATTCTATTATATTTATTAAATATATCGTCCACTAAAAATGTTCTTATTCGTCCAAAAATACAATCAAAATCACAATATCCCCAAAAATCATATTTATCAACATATGATTTAAATATATATCCATATAATGGTCTATAATCACACAATTTATATGAATTTTCTAGTTCTATTTTAAAAGGAATCCTATTTTGTATATATTCCTTAAATTTTTCAAATGAAATATAATATATCTTGACATTTTCAGGATAATTATATTTTGTCTTATCATCTGTAAAAATTATCCAATCAATAGTATTATTATATCTACATGATTCTAATACTACATCAAAATAATTTGGTAATTTCCCAAAATATGGACAAATAAATACTATTTTTTTCATTAACGCTTCAATCCTAACTATTAGTTATAAAATAAGACATTTATATATGGAATATATATATCTCTGTATAAATTTATTGCATATATATATTTCATTAAAGAATATATTACTAATATAAAAAATAATACTAATTTAATATTAATCTTTTTAACTAATAAAAATATAGCTGGAATTGTTATTACCTCATAAAAATAAAAAGCCGTACTTATTCTTGTTGCTATTGTTGGACTAACATTTCCCAATAAGAAATATAACATATATCCTACAATAATTAAATTAATACATCCTCTATATTTATTATCTATTTTTTCTAATTTTGTTATTGCCCATAATTCTATAGGCAAAAACAACAGTCTTCTAATATAACCTAATAATAAAAATCCACCATCATCTGTTCCTATATTCATATATAAATCTAATTTTTCATTTAGTCTATCTGCATCCGGCATTATATTTAATATTCCATTTATATTTAATAAAAAAGATATATCTAATAATCTTCCTACTATTATACTACTAATAATACCTAATATTAAATATCTAATTTTTATTTTTAAATGAAAAATAAAATATGCTAAAATAAATGGAATAACCGATATTTGTATTGTTGATGCAATCAATGTCCAAAAAATAAAATATAAAAATTGTCTTTTTACTATATATCTAAAAGCTACTAATGTTATTGAAACAGCTAATGCCTGTCTCACAAAAAATATATCTCCCATATATGTTCCAAACCAAAATAATATACTTAATAAAGGAAACATAGAAAATTTTAATATAAAATTTATTTTTAAACCAATAATTATAATAGCCAATATAAATAATAATATACTATATTCATCTGTAAAAAACTTTACTATAAAATTTATTAATCCAAATCCCTTATCTATAGGAATATTTCCATACCAAAAATCATCTAAACTATAATTATTCATAAAAAAAGGATAATAAACTATCCAATCTGTATTATTCCATCTTAATCCTGAAATAATAATATAAATAATCATTAAAAATATTGCAATAAACATCTTCTTATTTTTGTTTACATTACATAATTCAAAAAAAGAACCAATACTTGTTATACTAAATAACGTTAAATAAAATAACATATTCTAATCCTCTATTTTTCTTTTCTATATCTTCTCATTTTAGATAATATTACTTGCGGTATTAAACCTACAATTAAAGGTTTTATAACATACAAAAGACCTACTGGCATAAGACCTAACATTTTAAATCCTCTATATCTAATCTGTACATCATCAATTCTATATTTATAAGCTCTTCTTTTATATGCATCATGATCTTCCCTAAATTGATATAAAAATTCCTGCATATTATAACCTTTATATCCATTAGCATATATTCGCATAAATAAATCATAATCTTCTGCTCTACGTGTTATCTTCTCTACTCTATAATTATTTACTTTATCCAAAATATCTTTTCTCATTACTATAGCAGGATGACAAAATGGTGATGTAAATAAAAAAGATTTTTTTGTAGGTTTCTCTGCTAATATACGTTTTCCCCATATACCTTTATCATTAATAAGTAATAAATTACAACCAGCCATAGCATATTCTAAATGTTCATCTAAAAACTCTATTTGTTTTTCTAATCTATCTGGCATAGAAATATCATCCGCATCCATACGAGCAATATATTTACCTTTTGCTATACTTAAACAATGATTCAAAGAATATGCTAAACCCTTATTTTCGTTATTTTTTATCAAAATTACTCTTTTATCATTTTTTATTAAATCTTGTACCATTTCATAAGTTCCATCATTAGATCCATCATCACAAATAATAAATTCAAAATCTTTATAAGTCTGATTTAAAATAGAATTTATTGATAGCTCCACAATAGATCTTTTATTTATCATCTTATAAATACCCATTATTATAGATATCTTGCACATATTTACTCCTATAAAAATTTATATAATTTATACATTTTATTTACAAAAATTTTATCTATAAATTTTTGTAAATAAATATCTCTGCCATTTATTCCTAAAATATTCATTTTTTCTTTATCTAACTTTAATAAACTGTTTTTTAAAGAATTCTTATTTTCAATATTAAAAATATACCCTGTAAAATCATCTTCTATCAATTCTGGTAAAGCTCCTCTGTTACTTACTATTACGGCTTTAGAATTTTTCATAGCCTCAATAGCAACTAGACCAAACCCTTCCCAACGAGAAGGCATTATTACTGCATCACAAGCTTGATAATATGCATCAATATCTTTATTATCAACCCATCCTAAATAAGTGACATATTTTGTACTTTGTGGTAAATTATTATCTAATATACTAGCTCCTATTACATATAAATGAATATTTTCTAATTTTATCTTATTATATACATCTAAAAATAGATCTAAACCTTTTTGTCTATCTAATCTACCAACAAATAATAAATTTATTTTATTCCTATCCCAATTTAATTTTAAATTAGACTTATTTACTTTATCTTCTACTCCATTATAAATCATTACCATTTTATTTTTATTTAAACCATATTTAATAGCCTGATTTTGTTCATAATTAGATATATTTATAATTTTATCTGTCGGTATAGATAAAATTTTTTCAACAAAAGCATATATATTCTTTTTATACTTAGATGTATCCATCAAGAATGACCAACCATGTGATTGATATATTATCTTAGCTTTTCTCTTTTTTAACAAATAAGGTAATCTAACAAAAAGACCTGCCCATGTACTATGAACATGTATTATATCTGGATTTATATCTTTTATAACAGCATGTATTTGTTTTATAGCTAAAAAAATATTAGCTATACTTCTTTTATATTTATAATAAAATACTTTTTTTGTTATATTTTCCCAACCTTGTTGAGATTTATATTCACTTATTAATAAATAATTTTCTATATCATCATATTTTTGTAAACCACTTAATAGAGTTTTTAAATATGTGGCTACACCACCATTAACATATTCACCTACATGAAGAATTTTCACCTTATTTACCTCATTTATTCAAAAACTACAATATCATCTTCATTAATATATTTACCAGATTGAACCTCTATAATAATCAAAGGTATTTTCCCTGGATTAGATAATTTATGTTTTACTCCCATAGGAATATACGTACTTTGATTCTCCGTAAAAATACTTTCTCTATCATTAATAATAGTCTTACCTGTACCAGAAATAACTGTCCAATGCTCACTACGATGATAATGCATCTGCATAGTAAGCGAAGCTCCTGGATCCATTTCTATTTTACGTACTCTATAACCTTCACTTTCAGTAAGTAAAGTATATTTTCCCCATGAGCGATACATAGTGACATTTTCTTTTGCTTCTTTTCTTTTATTTTGTTTAAGCTTATTCACTATATTTTTTACTTTTTGACTCTCACCTTTTTTTGCTACAAGCAATGCATCTGGTGTGTCTATAATCATTAAATTTTCTAAATCAATACCAGCTATTAGGCGATTATCACCGATAATCATGGTATCTGTACAATTTTCCGCTAAAATATCACCTTTAAATACATTTTTATCTTTATCAGAAAGTACTTCTGCAATAGCATCAAAACTGCCAATATCATTCCAATAAATATTCTCCATTGGTATCATCATCATCTTTTTTGATTTTTCTGCTACCGCATAGTCAATAGATATATCAGGCATGTTTTCAAAATTATCTACTGTATACTGATAACCATTCTGAGTAATATCTACTATTACTGGCATATATTTAGTTAGTTCAGCCTGCATAGTAGCTATGCTAAACACAAACATACCACCATTCCAATAATAATTACCCGAAGCGATATATTCTTTAGCTGTAGCCAAATCTGGCTTTTCTTTAAAAGAAATAACTTTTTTAGCTAAGTTATTATTTTTCTCTGCTTCAATATAACCATAACCAATCTCTGGTTTTGTAGGTTTAATTCCTAAAGTAACTATATTATCTTTAGCTACATCTTGAGCATTTCTAATTAAATCTTGAAAAGCATCTATCGGTTTAATTAAATGATCTGATGGACTGACAAATAATATCTCATCATCATCACATTCCAATACATCTTGACAATAACTCTGTGCTAAAGCAATAGCAGGAGCTGTATTTTTTCCCATAGGTTCAGTAATAATATGAGCTTCTTGTGCATGTATAGCTTTTAATTCTGCTTGCACATGAAAAATATAACGTTCATTAGTCACTATAATAATATCTTTTGCTTCTACTAAGCCTAAAAATCGCTCTATAGTTTGCGCAAGTAAAGATTTATCTCCGATTACGTGAAGAAATTGTTTTGGATAACAATCTCTAGATAAAGGGAATAATCTAGTACCCCCACCACCTGCTAAGATAATAATTTTCATTTATTAGACTGCTCCTTTACTACAAAATACAGCTTTTATAGTTTTAATTAACAATATAATATCTATCCATACAGACCAATTGCGTATATACCAATCATCCATTCTCAATCGACCTTCAAAAGTCACATCAGAACGACCATTTACCTGCCAATAACCTGTTATCCCTGGTACCGTAGAAATAATAATATTATAAAAATGTCCCATCATCTTTTTTTCACGAGGAAGATATGGTCTAGGACCAACAAGACTCATCTCACCTTTTAATACATTGAGAATTTGTGGCAATTCATCAAGACTTGTTTTACGCATAATTTTTCCAGCTTTTGTAACACGAGGATCAAAATCATGAAGCTTTTGAAATTCATCCCATTCTTTTTTAGCTACTGGATTTTCTGCTAAATACTGCGTTAATAATTCATCACCATTTGTATACATAGAGCGAAATTTATAACAAGTAAATTCTTTGCCATTTTTACCAATACGTTTTGCATTATAAAAAATAGGTCCTTTGGAGTCTAATTTTACCCATATAGCACAAGCTATTATTATTGGAATCACTGGTATACAAATCAACAAACCTACGATTAAATCAAAAATCAATTTAATCAATTTATTAATATTGCGAGCTAAATTATTACGAACTTTTATCAACATAAATTTTTCATCAAAAAAAGTTTCTAAATCAGCTCCTCCCATTGGAATTTCCTGTAAATTAGGTATAATGCATACACTCTTAACTAAAGGTTGAACAATATGTATTATTTTTTGTATTTCTTCCTGTTTTAAATATGATACGGCTATTAATACATTATTTATTCCTGTAGTTTTGATTATCTTTTCTATATCCTTAAAATCACCTAATAGCGGATAATTTTCTAATCCTTTTATAGGAGTTTTATCACTGATTAAACCTACTATTTTATAAGAACTCATCCCTATATCGTTATTTATACTTCTTGTAAAAGCTAAAGCTTCTTCTTGAGCACCAATAATAATTAGGGGAATTTGCAATATTTTGCGTTCATCTAAGATGCGTTTTAATAGATAACGCATTATCACTAGACAGCTAAAACTAGCTAACCATAATAAAGCTAAAAAAGCTATACTATGTTCAGTAGAATTTGCTCGCACAAAAAAGAATAATAAAATAGCGATAATGCTATATATACTGCTATAAAAAAGCGACTCAACCCTCTGCCAAAAAGGAATAATGCGACGATAAGTCCTTGCAGCAGCGATAAAAGCTATATAAATAAATGGTATAACGATAAATAAATCTATATAGCGAAGATTTTCCTCACTAAAATATATAGCTATCATCTCTGCTAATAATACTGCTAGATAATCTGCCATCAGTGATATACCGGACCAAATTATGCGGATATTCTGTTTTAGATTAGTTTTATAATTTTGTACCAATAAATTCACCTACATTGCATTTATTTTTATTTATAGTATAAAAGGAGAAGTTATATTTCTCTTTAAATCTATACTTCTCCCTTTATCTTCATTTCTAATTATAAACCATATCTTCTACTATAATTATATAAAGTATAACCAAAACTGATCATTATACCTAAAACAAAACCAATGACTACAACTAATTTTTTATTTGGCTTAGCTGGCATATCTTCTTTTGGCAAATCTGCCGCATCGATAATCTGAATATCCATAGAGTCTTTTGCTTCTTGAATTCTAGTTTGTTCGTAATTTTGTACAAGAGAAGTATATACTTGACCTGTAATAGTCGCTTCACGAGATAGACGCATATATTCTACACCATCAGCAGATAATGTTGCTATACTTTCTTGAGCTTCTGCTTGTTTTGCTTTCAAAGCTTCTAAAGAAGCATTATTTACAGATATCTGCACTTCTGTACTGATTTTATCTTTTAAAAGATTAGATTGCACTGGGCTTAAAGTCACTGATTGAGAATTTACAGCTTTGGTGATCTCATCAGATAATGATTTTTCTAGGCTATTTAATTCTTCTTTCGCTTTAATCACATCTGGATGTTCATCAGTAAATTGTTGCTGAAGTCCTACAAGTTCTACACGTTTATTGACGATAGCTTCACGGATATTGCCGATATTTGTATTATCAGATACATTATATTCTAATAAAGATGCATTCTGCTGTTCCAATTGACTAGTCACACCAGCCAGTTTAGCACTATCACCTTCACTTTGAGCTTGAAGCTGAGCAATCGTTGTATCATAAGTATTTAAATTAGTAATAATAGCTTTCGCTTGTTCATCAGGTGCATAGATTTTATGTTCCTGTTGATATGCTTGCAATTTATTTTCCGCTGTTTCCATCTCTTCTTTGGCAATTTTTATGCGTTCATCAAGAAATTTTAACACAGAAGAATTATCTTCTTTATTTAATTTAGTCATCAAAGCTAAGAAATTATCGGCTACAGATTGAGAGATCATCTGTGCTTCCTCTGGAGTCTTGCCATAAGCAGCTATAGTTATTAAATCTGTCTTTTTAATATTAGTAACTTCCAAATTTTTCTTTGCAAAACCTGCTACTGTTAATTTTTCTTTATCTTCATCAGGCAAATCTAATTCAGCAATAATAGGTTCCAAAACTTCACGAGATTTCATAAGTTCTATATAAGACTCTGGTGAACCGGAACTTCCTCCCCCTATATCTATGCCAAAACCAGCTGCCATAGCCGCATAACCTGCCATAGCCGAACTACTTCCACCAGATTTCACACGCACAAGTGTAGTGGATTGATAAGACTTTGGCAAGACAAAAGCCACTATAGTGGCGATAAGAGTACAAATTACTACTATCGCTATAACTATTTTTTTCTTTTCGAGCATTAAAGAAAACAATTTTTTTAAATCAATTGTATCATTATCTTTTGCATTATTTATATCCATTATTTCACTCCTAATTAATCAGTCAAAGCTCTATACGTACTATATACATTGATAAGTGGTAATACATCTTGATGGAAGTCAATTTTATTGGATTTAGGAATATATAAGATATCTCCATCTTCTAAGGCAAAATTCTGACTGATATCATGTTTTTCTATATAATCTTTAATATTGGCTTCTTTTACATACATAACACCATCATTTATGCGAATGACCTGTACTTTTTTGATACGACCATATGTAGTCACCCATCCAGCTCTAGAAATAGCAGATAATACATTCATATCATCAGAAGCTAATTCCACTGTTCCTGGAGCATTCACTTCTCCCAATACCTGTACTTTTCTAGGTCCATAATTAGTGACGATTATTGACATATCTGGTATTTTAATATATCTGCCAAATTTCGCTGTCAATACTTGTTTTGCTTCTTCAATAGTTAGACCTGCTAATTTCACGCTACCTGCATAAGGTAAATTTACATAGCCATCTGTACCGATCATAATGCTATCCAAGCCTTGAGCATCTTTGTAGCCTATAATTCTAATTGATATCGTGTCATATTTATATAAACGATAATGTTCATCATAATCTGTTAATGATTTAATAGCTGCTGGTTTAAACACTGATGTATCTGTTGCATCCATAATCACTGCACTATCAGCAATATTTGTATATACATCTTCTGGCGCTGCAAAAGCTGTAGTTGATAATGCTGATACTAATAAAGCTGTAACTATCGCTTTTTTATAAAATCTTCCCATAAAATCCTCCACAAATTTTATTATTAATTTATAAATCCATTCTTAACTAATTCTATATTATATCATACGTATTGTGCTAGTTAAAATTTTTACTTGCAAAAAAAGTTCAACAGGAGTACATTTTTAAGTATTTCATCACAAAGAAGTGTATCTAATGTTGAACCAATCTCATTGTAAGCTAAATACTTTAAAATTTCAATCCCATTTATTAAATTGGTACAAATTTATTCAACCTTTATACCAAAAATATGTTCCTTCTTCTATTCGCCATCGCAGAAATATTCAGCACTGTAAATTAGATGATGTCCTTGTTATTTCTTTACTTTGTTGGCAAGTTGAGCTTAAAATTACTACTCAGCTTCGTTTTTATTACTTTTTGCAAAATAATATTTTTCCTAAATCTTCTCTTCCTGAGCGTTCACGTTTTAATCGTATTTGCAATAATGCTTTTTGTTTTTTGCAATGGATACGTATTGGTATATTAAAACAACATTCAAATAATCCTAAATACACAATTATTGACAGTTTACCACTACCATTATGTCAACCTATTCGTAATAAAAGATGTAAAGTGCTTACAGATTATGCAGATATTGGCTATAATGCCACTAAAAAGCAATATTATTATGGATTGAAAGGTAGCTTTGAAGTAGGAAGTGATGGATACATTTGGGCATATACATTGAGTAAAGCATCTAAACATGATATAAAAATGGTAGAAGATTTGTTAAGACAATATAGATGTCAATATATTTTAGCAGACCAAGGATATCTAAGTAATGAATTAAAAAAGAAATTGGAAAAAGAAGGAATATGGTTTTGGACACCATCAAGAAAAAATATGAAAGAAAAGAAACAAGAAAATAGTAAATTTCTAAAAAAGAAGAGGAAATATATAGAGACAGTATTTTCTAAATTAGTAAATTTATTTGATATAGAAAGAATAAGAGTACAATCTATTTTAGGATTTCGATTAAGATTGGAACAATGTTTATTAGTTTATACAATAAAAAATGAACTAGCACAATGAGTTAATATTATATTTTTCAGCTAATTTTTGTAGATTATTGAGATTTTCTTTGGAAATAATAGAAGAGATTATATGAAAATGAAACTTTTCTTAAGGATTATTTTTACAGAAAGAAACAATAGATGTAGAACAACAGCGAACATAATTATTATCAATTCCATAACCAATATGAGTTATAGCATTAGTTGTACTTAGTAGAAAAGAATAGTGTATGGTATTTTTTATTGAGTTTTTTAGTTGATACATAATATAACCTCAGTAATTTTTTATTAAATTTGGATAGTTAAATAGTTTTATTTAGGCATGAGTTTAATTTTTAACGCATTAGGAAGTAATGGTGATATTTGTAATTTTGAATAATTTAAATTTAGTGTGCCTATTGTAGCAATATAATATTCAGCATTTTCATCTATAATATCGCGTATAGTATTTCTAAATATTTTAAAGCGGGAAGTCCATTCTTGGTTTTTATTTTTAGCTTTAAACTCTAAAAGATAAAATTTTTTATTATTTTTATCAATGATATTTTGTTTGATTTTAATATTCTCACCATAGAAAAGATAAATATCATTACCAATAATATTTAGATCTAAATAAGAATTAACTTTTTTTTGTGGTAGAGCGCCAGAAACAGAATTATTTATATCATAAACTAATAAAGGATTTTTATGATTATTTGAATTGGTTTTAGAGTAATTTGTTGAAGTGTTACTTGTTATATTTTTTCGTGTTAATAAATGTAAAATAGAATTTAATTTATCTTCAACTTGATTGGAAGATAAACTGGTAATATATTTTTTAATACTGGAATTAGAGGCATATTTATAATTGTATGAACAATTAGGAGCATGGCTCGATGATGGAATTCTTTTTAAATAAGCTTTATGTTTAGAGGTTTCATGGCAGAATGTTAATTGAGCTTGAAGACATTCCGGACAAAACATGTTGTTAATAAAAGGAGCAATATTTTCATCATGAGATCGAGAAGCATTAATTAAAGAATCTATACTTAAAATTGTTTGTTTAGGCTTAAAATAAAATTTATCAAAAACGCGCGACATAAAATCAGACTACTTTCTATAATAAATTATTAATAATATACCTGTTGTGCTAGTTAAAAAATAGCTTGAAAAAAGGTTTAACAAGAGTACATTTCTAAGTATACCAACTCAAAGAAGTGTGCATAATGTTGAAGCAATATCATTGTAAATCAAATAATTTCAAATTTTAACTTCGTATTCGATATCGTAGAAATGTTACTCAATCAAAATTAAACGATGCTGTTATTCTTTCTTTATTATGTTGGCAGGTTTCTTTAGATATTACAAATCAATTCCGTTTTTATTCCTTTTTGAAAAATATTGTTTTTAAACCAGGTCAAATTCTTGAACTTTCCCGTTTTAATCGTATTTGCTGTAATGCTCTTTTTTCCCTACAATACATGCGTATGTATGTATCAGTTTATCTGAAAACTATTCTCCAAATCCTGCTTATTTGATTATGGACAGCTTACCATTGCCGGCTTGTGCTAATGCTAAAAAAAACAGTATTATTACGGATTTAAAGGATATTTTGAAATTGATAACAACGGACTAATAAGAGCATATGTTGTAACGAAAGCTTCAAAAACTGATACTGCATTGGTAAAAACGTTGCTTAGTGAATACAGATGTAGTAAAGTTATTGCAGATAAGGGATATATGAAGATACGGGAAGATGAAAAAATAACAAATGATTTAAAAAGAAAGAGAAGATATATAGAAACATTTTTTTCTAGTTGGGTAAATCTATTCGACATAGAAAGAATATGTGTTAAATCTTTAATAGGATTTCAACTAAGATTGGAACAATGCTTTTTAGTATACACAGTACAATTATTAGAAATTAACTAGCACAACGGATATATTAATATATTTTAGTTTTTTTTTATGGTACAATATTCCTAAAGATAATGCAAATATTTTTATAAGAAGAATTTAAAAAATTATAATGAAGAAAAGGTAATATATTATGACAAATTGTTCAATTTATCAATTTAATGCTGAATTAAAAGGTTATAAACCAAGAATGTGGCGTCGTTTTCAAGTTTTGGAAGATATTTCTTTAGCAAGATTAGCATATATTGTTATGACTCTTTTTGAAATGAGAGCTAATCATTTGTTTGATTTTGAATTTAAGATGGAATTGAATAAATCTAAATTAATAAAGGAATTGGGAAGAGAAAATATAGAGATACCAAGAAAATTTTTATTAAATATAATAAAGATAGGATTACCTGATAGTGAAACTAATGAATTAGATAAAAGGATTTATGACTTTAATATTTTTGATGTGAAAATGAAACACTTTATTACACCAATGATGCCTAAAACTAGATTTACATATGATTTTGGTGATGATTGGGAAATAAATGTAAAATTAGAAAAAATTATCATAGATGAAACATTATCGAAAAAGGATTTACCACGTGTATTAAAAGGTAAAGGATATGGTATTATTGAAGATTGTGGTGGTATTGATGGATTAAAAAGTATTGCTGAAGCCTATAGTGAAAAAAGTGGTGAAGAATATGAAAATTATTGTGAATGGTTATTAGATGATGATATAGATTTAGCATCCTTTGATATAGTAGATATGAATAATAGATTGAAAAATATTCCAAGAATTTATGAAAAAATTTATGAGCATGGAATATATCCTACAGAGCAAGAAATAGAATTGATTGAAAGAGATTATTAAAATAAAGATAAAATTTTTAGTAATGAGGTATGTTATGAAAGCAGTATTTTTTGATGTTGATGGAACACTGATTGAAGGTACACATCCAGATTATCGTTATATGCGTGAAAACGTACAAAAAGCAATTCGTAAATTGCAAGAGCAAGGTCATTATGTATTTATTGCTAGTGGTCGTTCACTTGCTTTTCTTGATGAAAAGATAAGAAATTTTGGTTTTGATGGCTATGTATTGCTCAATGGTTCGGTTATATTTTTCCATGATAAGATTATTTATAGAGCGCCACTTGAAAAATCTTTTGTAGAAAAAATCACATCTATTTGTGATGAACATGATATGCAATACAGTTTACAAGGAGATTTTCATACTTATGTAGATAAAAAATTTGAATATCTAATCTATCGTTTAGGGCAATACGGAATTTTTGCTGACCAATTGACTTTCGATTATGATAAAAAAGCTATAGATGTTTATAAATTAGAAATAGATTCACCTAGACATGAAGATAGAAAATATATCATAGAGAATTTGCCTGAAAATATGACTTATGTAGAGGATATGAACCATAATTATTGTCATCTAGAAGTCTATGCTAAAGAAAATTCCAAAGCTACAGGAGCATTAAAGGTTTTAGAATTATTGAATATAGATATAAAAGATAGCTATGCCTTTGGTGATGGAGATAATGATATTGAAATTTTATCTACAGTAGGAATGGGTATGGCAATGGCAAATGGCAGTGTAAAAGCTAGAAATAGTGCTAAAATTGTAGTTCCATCAGTATTTGAAGATGGTGTAGCTTATGGTATTGAAAGATATATTTTAAGTAAATAGGATTTTTTTAATTTATCTAGAATAAGATAGAGAGAATATATTTTATTAATAAATTTTTTTAGATATGGAAGGTTGGGGCATCAACCTTCTTTGGAGAGATATAGTAAGACCTGCTATTTTAGTAGGCAAGTATCGTTTGTATCCAAGAATCCCCTGCCTTTAGGCATGGGGAGTATGTCAAAAGAACATTTCCACTTTATTTAGAAGATGATACAAATGCTAATCCGACTGGTGGCATTTGTGAAATTCAATATAAATTAGTTGATGGTGAAGCTTGACGAATTTTAAAACTTGTTAAATACACTATTTATAATATTGTAGATTAAAAAGTAATGAAATAAAATCATAAATAAAAATCCTACAGATAAATTCTGTAGGATTTTTTTATATAAATATAATTATTTAGCCATCAATTCAGCGATTTTATTAGCAATTGCAGCTGGGTCTTCTGGCATCATACCTTCAATGAGAAGTGCCTGAGCATATAAAAGTGAGCAATAATCTTTAAATGCAGTACTTTCTTTGCCTTGTTCATGTACTTTTTGTAAACGAGCAAATAAGTCATGTTTTGGATTGATTTCTAAAATACGTCTAGCTTTGAACATTGGATTATTTGCATCAGCAAAAGCTTGTTCCATAGCGAAGCTTGGACCTTGTTCGTCTGCTACTAAGCAAACAGCAGAAGATTTTAAACGGCTACTGATTTTTACTTCAGCAACTTTATCACCGAGAGTTTCTTTGATATCTTTGATTAAATCTTCATTGGATTTTGCGATTGTTTCAGTTTCTTTTTTCACTTCTTGAGATTCAACATCATCAAGGTCTAAATCGCCACGGCTAATGGAGTGGAATGGTTTACCTTCATATTCACGCATAACTTCAATAGCGAATTCATCAACGTTATCAAGGAAGTATAATACATCAATACCTTTATCGCGTAGAATTTCCATCTGTGGTAAGCTATCGATACTTGCACGGTCTTTACCTGTAGCATAATAGATTTTTTTCTGGCTTTCAGGCATATTTTCTACATATTCTTTTAAAGTGATGAGTTTATCTTCTTTGGAAGTTGTGAATAAGAGTAAATCTTTTAATTTATTTACTACATCACTGCCACCATTGTATACACTGCCATAGATACCGATTTTTAAGGATTTACCGTATTCTTTCCAGAATTGTTCATATTTACTGCGGTCTTTTTTGAGTGTATTTGCTAATTGTTTTAAGATAGTTTTTTCTAAGTTTTTACCGATTAATTTTAATTCACGGCTCTGTTGTAAAAGTTCACGAGAGATATTTAAGGAGAAATCAGGAGAGTCAACTAAACCTTTAACGAAGCGGAGATATTCAGGTAAGAGGTCTTTGCATTTATCCATGATGAATACATGGCGAGAATAAAGCTGTAAGCCTGGTTCATAGTCGCTATGATAAAGATTGTAAGGAGCATGTGCAGGGAAGAATAAAAGGGAAGTATATTCGATATTACCTTCGATTTTATTGTGCATTACTTCCATTGGTTTTTCCCAATCATGGAAAAGATTTTGATAGAATTCAGTGTATTCTTCTTCTTTGATTTCAGATTTATTTTTAGCCCAAAGTGGTTGCATGGAGTTTAAGATGCGAACTTCATTTTTCTTGATAGTGCCAGCACCTTCGATTGGTTTACCATCAGCATCTTTTGGCTGTTCTTCAATGACAAAGTTCATTTTGATTGGGTAACGAACATAATCGGAATATTTTTTTACAAGAGATTGTAATTTATATGTGTCAGTGAAGTTTTCTTCAGCTTTATCACGATAAAATTCAGGTAAAAGTGTGATAGTGATATTAGTACCACGGCTATCTTTAGTGCATTCTTCAATAGTGTAAGAACCGTCAGCTGTGGATTCCCATTTATAAGCTTGAGCTTCGCCGGCTTTTCTGGAAACTACAGTGATTTTTTCAGCTACCATGAAAGCGGAGTAAAAACCTACACCGAATTGACCGATTAAATCTTTTTGAGTGTCATTGTCGCCTTCTTTAGCTTGTTGAAGTTTTTCCAAGAATGCTTTTGTACCAGATTTTGCGATAGTACCTAAGTTTTCAATGAGTTCTTCTCTATTCATACCAAGACCATTATCAGAAATAGTCAATGTATGGCTAGCTTCATCAGGAATTAAGAAAATTTCATAATCGCTATTGCCTTCGAGTAAATCACGATTTGTAAGTGATTCAAAATGTAATTTATCGATTGCATCAGAAGCATTGGAAATTAATTCACGAAGGAATATTTCACGGTTTGTATAAATAGAATGTATCATTAAATCGAGTAATTTTTTAGTTTCAGCTTGAAATTGATGTGTTTCTTTAGCCAAGATTTGTCACTCCTAAATTTAGATTAAAAATGAATTATTAGCACTCTAATACAAAGAGTGCTAACCGTTAATTATTATTATATAATTATAGGTCAAAATGTCAATAGAGAATAAAAGAAAAAGCCAGTTATACTGGCTTTTTCTCTATTTTTAAGATTATTTATCATTGAAGGATAATAAACCATATTGGTAATTATTAATATCATCTTCAGTTAATGCTGATTTTGATGATAAAACGATACAGTAATTGGATTTTGCACCTTTAAAATATGTTTCGATATGTTGTCCTTCTTGTTCAATTGTTTTATCTACTTGACCATCTTTATCTGTATCGATTTGGATAGTTTTTGCAGTAACAGCATAAATAGCATTATGTCCTTGAATTGGAACAAGAGAAATCGCTTCATATCCACGTTCAATAGCTAATCGAGTAAATAAATCTTGTCTAGCTTCATCAGTTAAATTATCAAGGTCAGGGAAAGTATCATTACTGAAAGCATTTGGGGAAATAACCCAGTATTTTGTAGGGTTATGACCATCTGTTTCAAATATGAGAACATCTCCTTGTTCTTGAGGGGAAAGAATACTCAAATTAATTACAGCGAGAGGTTTTTCAGGACATTTTATACTGTAACCGAAGCGTTCGCTAGTATATAAATATCCGTCTGCTGCAAAACTTGTGCCTGGCATAGCTGCTACAGCTAGTAGTGTAAAAATACTCATAAAAGTCAGAAACATTCTTTTTAAAATCATAAGTATATCTCCTTAAATTTATAGAATAAGATGCTATAAATTTATAGCATCTTATTCATAGTATTTATTTAGCCAATTATATCATAGATAAGCATAAAAAGCGATTTTTATTTTATATCAAAAGATAATATTGGTCAAAAAAATTACATAAATTTATCGACTTCGGATTTTGGTTTAACTTTCTTATCTCCAGTGAGCCAAGAAGTTATTTTCATAACAACAAGATACATAACAGGGATTAAGAATACACCTAAGATAGTGGCAAAAATCATACCACCAACAACGGCAATACCCATGTTATTACGAGCAGCAGCACCAGCACCAGTTGCTACAGCAAGTGGTAAACAGCCGATGATGAATGCAAGAGATGTCATTATGATTGGACGAAGACGAAGTTTTGCCGCTTCTAAAGCAGCTTTTAATGGTTTCATACCAGTATCAACACGAACTTTAGCGAATTCTACGATAAGAATAGCGTTCTTAGCTGCCAAACCGATGATAACGATGATACCGATTTGCATATAGATACTGATTTGCATATTTAAGACATATGCAGATAATAAAGCACCAAAGATACCAGTTGGAACAGTCAACAATACAGCATATGGTACGCTCCAGCTTTCGTATAAAGCAGCAAGGCATAAGAATACGAATACAAGAGCAAGAGCCATAACTTGAGTTGTAGAGCTTGTTGCAGCACGTTCTTCACGGCTTTGACCAGACCAATCAATATTAAATCCAGTAGGTGCCACTTCTTTTACAACTTCTTCGATAGCAGCCATGGCTTGACCAGAGCTATATCCATCTTTTGGACTACCTTGAATTGTAACACTTCTGCTAGCATTGAAACGAGAGATGATAGCAGGACCTGAATCTAATTTTGGTTTAATTATAGTATTTAATGGAACCATTTGACCATTAGATCCGCGAATAAAGATGAAACGTGTTGTATCAGCTTCATTACGGAAATTGCTATCTGCTTGCATTACTACTTTATAAGTACGACCAAATTGGTTGAAATCGTTGATTTCTGTACCACCAAAGTTTACTTGGAGAGCAGTGAACACATCAGAGATATTTAAACCTAAGTTTTTAACTTTTTCACGGTCTACTTCAAATTCATATATTGGTGATTTTATACTGTAAGTAGTATATACACCTTGAAGTTCTGGACGCTGATTAGCGGCAGCAACGATTTTTTTAGTGATAGTATCTAATTCTTCATTAGTATGACCGCTCATATCTTGTAATTGAAGATTGAAACCACTGACCATACCAAGACCTGGAAGGGAAGGTGGGTTCATAGCGATGATAGAAGCTTCTGGGTAATTCATACCTTGCTTAAATGCCATACCAACTTCAGCATCGATACTTGTTTCTGGGGTAGTTCTTTCACTCCATGGTTTTAAACCAACGAAGAAAGTAGCTGCACTAGATTTTGCACCACCAGATAAAATATCATAACCAGAAATACCCATAACCTGGTCAACACCTGGATTTTGTTTGAGTTCAGCAGATAATTTATCCACTATTTCTTCTGTACGATTTAAAGAAGTACCTTCAGGTAATGTTACAGAAGCAAGATAGAAACCTTGGTCTTCTGGAGGAATGAATGTAGTTGGTAATATTCTAAATAAACCAGCCATGAGAGCTGTGATAATTACAAGAAATACTACGCAAAGTTTAGCTTTACCAATGAGGAAAGCAATACATTTTACATATCCTCTAGTCATCCAATTCATGAATTGGTTAAATCTAATAAAGAAACTGCCTATAGTAGAGTCTTTATTTTCATTAGGAGTATGTGGTTTTAACAAAGTAGCACAAAGTGCAGGTGTAAGTGTTAAAGCCACAAAGGCAGATAATGCCATAGAAATAGCAATAGTCAAAGCGAACTGACGATATAAAACCCCTGTCATACCGCCTAAACCTGCTACTGGTACGAATACAGAGGCAAGTGTGAAGGCAATAGCGACAACTGGACCTTGTACCTCGTCCATAGCACGACCTGTTGCTTCTTTAGGGTCAAGACCATCTTCTGCCATATGACGCTCAACGTTTTCGATAACAACGATAGCATCATCGACAACAAGCCCGATGGCAAGAACCATACCGAATAAGGTAAGTGTATTAATAGTAAAGTCTAATACAATGAAGGATGCAAAAGTACCGATAAGGGAAACTGGTACAGCGAGCATTGGAATTAAAGTTGCACGCCAGCTCTGTAAGAAGATATATACAATGAGCATAACGAGTAAGAGGGCTTCAACAAATGTTTTAACAACTTCCTGAATAGATTCGCTGATATATGTTGTATTATCTACAACTGCTTCATATTCTAAATCAGGAGGGAAGTCTGCTTTAGCTTCTTCAAGGATTTCTTTTACTTGGCTTACAGTATCCATTGCGTTAGCATCACTTGTAAGTTGAACGCCGAAAGCTACAGCATTTTGATTATTATATTTAGCAGAAATATTATTTGTACGAGCGCCGGTTTCTACTTTAGCAATATCTTTTACGCGAACAAAAGAACCACTATTATTATCAGAACGAATAATAATGTTTCCAAATTCTTCTGGTGTTATTAAACGACCTTGAACTTTACCTGTATATTGGAATTCTTGGTCTTTTGGTGCAGGCATCTGACCGATTGTACCAGCAGGAGCCTGAATGTTTTGTTCTTTTACTGCACTGACAACATCAGCTACAGTAAGACCAAGTTCTGCTAATTTATCAGGATTGATCCAAAGACGCATTGCATAGTCAGCACCGAATACGTTTAAGTCCCCAACACCTGGAACACGTTTGATTTTATCTACGAGATAAATATCAGCATAGTTTTTTAAGAAAACACTATCATAAGTACTATTAGGTGATGTTAAAGTCAATACCATTGCCATATCACTAGAGGCCTTACGAGTAGTAAGACCATATGTTTGAACATCGGTTGGTAAGCTTGGTTCAGCAGTAGAAGCATTGTTTTGTACTTTTACTGAGTCCATATCACCATCAGTACCTAATTTGAAGACTACTTGTAAGCTATATCTACCATCATTTGAAGATGTAGAATTCATATAGTCCATGCCTTCAACACCGTTTACTTGCTGTTCAACTACTTGAGCGATAGTTTCATTTACGGTATCAGCATTGGCACCTGTATAAGTTGTGCTTACAGTAATTGTAGGTGGAGAAATCTGTGGATATTGTGCTATTGGTAGATTAAAAGCAGAGATTGTACCTAAGATTACAATGATTAAAGATATAACAATAGCAAATATCGGACGATTTATAAAGAATCTTGACAATTATAGCACCCCCTGATTAAAAAGTTAAACCTAATTCTTCAGGAGTTACTATGGTGACGTTAAGAGGAACGCCTTCTTGTAATTTAGTAAGACCTTCAACAACAACAACGTCATTAGTATCTAAACCATCTTTAACAATCCAATAACTACCAACTTTATCACCTAAAGTAACAGCTTTACTTACAGATTTATTATCTGGACCTACTACAGTTACAAAAGTTTTTTCAAGAATTTGTTGTACTGCACGTTGTGGAATTAAAGTAGCATTTGGAATTACTTGTCCAGAAATTTTTACACGAGCGAACATACCAGGAAGTAAAAGACCATCTGGATTATCAAATAAAGCATTGATTGCAAGTGTACCAGTATTTGTAGTTAAAGAACGATCTACTTGCACAAGGTGACCAGAAACAGGATATTCTGTGCCATCACTTAAAGTGATAGTTACATTGTTAGTATCACTATTAAAGAAAGATGCAAGATTTAAATATTCATTTTCACTTACATTAAATTGAGCATATACCTGGTCTACAGAGCCCATTGTTACAAGAACTGTACTTCCAGCAGTAGCATAAGCACCTACATCAATATCATTGATATCAAGTTTACCAGAAGTTGGGGCATAAACAACTGTATCATCTAAATCTTCTTGAGCTTTTTTTACAAGAGCAGCATTGGAATCAATGATTGCTTGCTGAGCTTGCAATGATGCAGTTAAAGCTTCTACTTGAGATTGTTGAGTTGCAGCTTGTTGATCGGAAATTGCGTTTTGAGATAATAATGTTTGGTAACGATTATTATCTACTTGAGCATTTTGTAATGTAGCTAAAGCATTTTGATAATTAGCTTGAGATTGAGCTAATGTTGCTTGAGCTGAGAGCAATGTACTTTCATATTGACGACTGTCAATTTTGTAAAGTGGTTGACCTGCTTGTACGAATTCGCCACCTGTAATATATTTTTCAACAATTGTGCCTGAAACACGAGAAGTGATTTTTACTTCATCTGTTGATTTGATATTACCAGCATATTCATAATTAAGTGGTGTATCACGTTTGATTACCTGCATTGCTTTTACAGTTGCAGGACCACCTGCTGTTTTGTTGCCCTGTGATGTAGCTGTTAACTTAGAATATGCAAGATATCCAATAAGTGCTATAACTACTATGGCTACAACTAGGATAACAGCTTTTTTCTTTGATTGTGTGGCCAAAATTATTAAACCTCCTTTGATAAATTTCAAAAGCTGTGCTTTAGCACAGCTTTATAATCAGCTTTTTAGATTTTTTATAAATAGCTGATAGTACACAAGTATTTACTATTATCGTGTTCTATAGTATAGTATATCTATTGAAAAGTCAAGAATTTTGCACTCTTGAAGACAGTTTTTAATCTGGTTTTAATCTTTGAAAAAATAAAATTTTTTATTATTAAATTTTGACAAAGGGAGAGAAATTTTTGGAGAAGAATAGCAGAAAGATATCAGATATTTATTTTGATTTGTTTGATATTATGATGACTTATAATCACAAATTATGGCGAACTGCAGCTTTGCCATTACCACTCAATCACTTTGCAGTGATGTATTATCTTTTTGAAAAAGAGGATACATTTGCTACTGTAACAGAGCTAGCAAAACATTTATCTATATCAAAACAACAGATGAGTCCTATCATTGATAAATTAGTAAAAAAAGAATTTATTAAAAAGACTTGTTTAAGTAAGGATAGAAGATATAGTCAAATTTCTTTGAGTGAAAAAGGTAGAAATTTTTTAAAGGAACATCAAAAATCGCAAAGGCTTATTTTTATGGAAAGCACGACTGATTTATCAGATAGTGATACGGAAAAATTTGATCAAAGTGTAAGACTTGTAAAGAAAATGATGGCGAAAATATTTGAAAAGCAAAAAGGATAAAGTTGTTTACATGTTGACAATAATGATTATTTGCTATATCATAAAAAATTGAACCATTTATTTAATGAAATGAGATTAATGGTTTTGTGATATGGGGGTAATTAGAATGAAAATGAGTAAATTGGCAATTATAGGTCTTGGTCATGTAGGTTCAGCTGTATTAACACAAGCAATGGCAATGAATTTAGCTGCTGAAATCGTATGTATAGATATTAATGAAAAAGTAGCTCATGGCGAAGCTTTAGATGCAACTCATGCGACACCTTGTACGTATGTACCAGGTATGAAAGTTTATTCAGGCGATTTTAGTCAGTGTAAAGATGCTGATATAATTATTTGTTCTGGTGGCCCTAGTATCTTACCTGGGGAAAAATTAGATAGACTAATACTTGCAGAACGAAATGTAAAAGTTATTGGTGAAATCATGACAGAGGTTACAAAATATACAAAAAATACACCTTTTATCATGATTACTAATCCGCTTGATGTAACTACATATTTGGCAGCTACTAAATTTGGTTATGAAAAAGGAAAATTATTCGGTACAGGGACTACTTTAGAAACACTTCGCTTAAAACGCATCATAGCAAATCATTATAATGTTGATGCTAAAGATGTTCAGGGCTTTATGCTTGGTGAACATGGTAATTCTGCTTTTCCTGCATGGTCTACAATCAGCATTGGTGGTGTGCGTTTAGCTGATTTAGATAAATATTATGATCATAACAGTGATTTTGATAAAAAAGCTATGGCTCAGGAAGTAGTAAATACAGCATATGATGTATTATTGTCTAAAGGTTGGACAAATACTGGTATAGCAATGGGCGCTTGTAGATTAGCTCGTGCTGTTATGTTTAATGAACGCTGTGTAACACCAGTTTCTACTCCGCTTGAAGGCGAATATGGCTTAACAGATGTAGCACTTAGCTTGCCAAGTATCATTGGTGCAAATGGTGTAGAAAAACGATTAGCTATAGATTTACCAGAAGATGAATTAAAAGCTCTTCATTTTAGTGCAGAAAGTATAAAAACTGTACTTAGAGCAAATAAATTGATTGACTAAGTATGAATATAAAATAAAGCTACTTTTGATTTAGAGATAAAATCGAAAGTAGCTTTATTATTTTGGTAAGAAAATAAAGTTGTTTGCAAGAAAAACCATAGATATAAAAGACAAGTATCTTTAGATGTGATAGAATAACATAGATATTGTAAAAAATAATGATAGATTTTAAATAACCTAAGGGGATTTTTAATGGAAAAAAGTAAATTAGTTATTTGCGATTTAGATGGTACTTTATTTGATACGCGCAGAGTGAATTATATGGCATATCGTGAAGCTATTGAAAGAGCTGGATTACCTGTGATTTTTGATTACGATATATATGTTGAAAAATGTTGGGGCCCTACTTATCGTGGATTTTTACCGATAATGGGTGTTCCTGAAAATCGTTTTGAAGAAATTCATGATGCTAAGAAATTATATTATGAAGAAAATCTAAAATATGCTGCAGAAAATATTCATTTGTTCAATATTATTAAAGCTATGAAAAATGAATATCATACAGCTGTAGTAACAAGTGGTTCAAGTAATTCTAAAGATATTTTGCGTTATTTTGGCAGATTAGAATTATTTGATGTTATTTTTACTATTGATGATGTGAAAAATGGCAAGCCAGATCCAGAAGGATTTTTAAAAGCAATGGAATATTTTAAGGTTAAGCCAGAAAATACCATTATTTTTGAGGACTCTGACGTAGGCTTGGCAGCTGCAAGAAAAACAGGTGCTAGTATTTGCGTAGTTGATGATTTTAAATAATATGATTAAAATGAATTTTTGAGGTGAAATATGTTTACAATAACTACAAATTCACCTGAACAAACAAGTCTTTTAGGTGAAAAGATAGCAAATTTAATTCAAGATAATTTGATAATTTGTCTTGAAGGTGATTTAGGTGCAGGTAAAACTTTATTTACACAAAGTTTATGTAAAGCTTTGAAGGTAAAAGAAATCGTTACAAGTCCTACTTTTAATTTAATGAATGTATATGAAGGTAAAAAGCGTATATATCATTTTGATTTATATCGTTTAGAGCAACCAGAAGATTTAGAGGAAATCGGTTTTTACGAGTATACTGATGTTGAAGATGAAGTAGTACTGATTGAGTGGCCAGATAGGTTTTTTGCCTATATGCCAGAAGATTATTTGCATTTAAAAATCGAGCGTGGCGATAGTGAACAAAAGCGTATAATTACTATCAATCTTGAAGGTCAAAAATATAAAAATATTTATGAGGAGTTGAAGCACTGTGGCAATATTAGCGATTGATACTTCAACAATAGTTTCAGGTGCTGCTATTGTGCAAAAAGATAAATTAGTTGCAGAGATTATCATGCAATTAAAATTACCCCAATCAGAAGTTTTATTAGGGCATGTGCAAGATGTTTTAAAAATTGCACATATGGATAAATCTGATTTAACAGGTGTAGCTATAAGCATAGGGCCTGGCTCTTTTACAGGGTTACGTATAGGTCTTGCTACTGCTAAAATGTTATCATATGCTTTATCCATTCCTGTAGTGGCTGTATCTTCATTAGAGGCTATGGCTTATCATTATCCAGTGCCAGGTGTATATGTGGCAAGTGTATTAGATGCACAAAAAAGCAATGCCTATTTTGCTTTGTATGAGTGGAATGGCAAGGGCTTTGATGAGAAAAAACAAACTTGCGTGATGGATTTTGAAGAAGTGGTAAAATATTGTTCTACTTTGGATAAACCAGTAGTATTTGTAGGAGATATCGCTCAAAAGAAAGCAGAAATAATCGCTCAATATGAAAATGTTTCTTTAGGTTTACCACATCTTTGTATGCCTAGAGCAAGTAATGTGGCTATGGCAGCAAAAACTAGATTTGAAAATGAAGATTATGATAATATCATGGATTTAGAACCTGTATATATTCGCCGTTCAGAAGCTGAAGTTTTATGGGAAAAACGCCATGGCGAAAAATTAACAGATTTATAAGGTGAAAATATGCAAATAAATTTTCGTAAAATGACTCCAGAAGATGCAAGTGCTGTGGAAGTTGTAGAAAAATCTTGTTTTGATATGCCGTGGTCAAGACAATCTTTTTGGCAGGAAGCTTCTAATGATAAAGCTTATTATTTGTTGGCTTTAGATGGCGAAAGAGTCATTGGCTATGTAGGTGTTTGGATATTATTTGATGAAGCTCAAATAACAAATGTGGCTATAACTCCTGAATATCAAAATAAAGGTATAGGTCGATTGATGATGAAGGAAATCATCAAGATTTCTCAAGAAAGAAAGGCAAATGCTATGACTTTAGAAGTTCGACCAAGTAATAAAGGAGCAATACATTTGTATGAATCATTAGGTTTTAAATCTGTAGGTCGCCGTCGTGGGTATTATGAAGATGGTGAAGATGCTGAAATCATGTGGATAACAGATTTGACCAATATAAAATAATATACTGAGGTGATAGTATGCACCAATATTTATTTTTTGTTGGTGATTTTCCGATAAGAGCATATGGTCTGATTTTATCTTTGAGTATTATTTTGGCAACAGGTGTAGCTTATTTCTTAGCAAAACAAGATGGCAGATGGCACAATCATATTGTAGATATCGGTATTTATAGTGGTATCGCTGGTATTGTGGGCGCTAGATTGTGGGATGTATTTTTCTTTGATTGGGCATATTATAGTCATCATTTAAGTGAAATTTTTTATGTATGGCAAGGTGGTATGGCTATTCAAGGTGGTATCGTTTTTGGCGTGGGAGCAGGAATTATTTATGCTAGACGTCATAAAATAGATATCTTAGCACTAGCTGATATCGTAGCTCCTGCAATTATTTTAGGGCAAGCCATTGGTCGTTGTGCTAATTTGTTAAATGGCGATGCTTTTGGTGCGCCAACTGGTGGCAATTTTGGTATTATTTATCCAGAAACAACACTTGCTTATCATACGTATGGTGCTCAACCATTATGGCCTGCTGAGGTCTGGGAAGGTCAAATTGATTTTGTGATTTTTGCTCTATTGTTGATTTTTAGAGCTTTTCCTCATGCCAAAGGACAAGCTTTTTCTTTATATATAATGTTATATAGTTTAGCTCGCTTTGGCTTGGAATTTTTGCGTGGCGATTATGCTACTCCTGTATTTTTAAGCTTTACATCTGCACAGACAACTAGTTTAGTGGCTTTTATTTTAGCATTGATTTTCTTTATTTATTGTCAGATAACATATTCTAGGCAGAAAAAAACAGTCAAATCTAAAATAAATAAAAATAGAATAAAAAATAAAAGAGGATATTAAATATGAAAAAATATCTATATCTTATTTGTTTATTATGCTGTTGTGCATTTGTAAGTAATATACAAGTAGTATCAGCACAATCATCAGCTTCATATGTAAGAGTAGGCTTATTACAGGGAGTACAAGAAGTTGTAATTACAGCAAATGATGATTTTGTGGTCAAAGATGTTGACAATAAAGTAAATTATAAATTTAAAAAGATGAATGAAGTAAATATTCGTCAAAAAGATAGAACAGTTTATGTCAATAAAAAAGGCAAGGAAACTACTACTTTAGTGGTAGCAGTCAAAGATAATGCCCCTGTAATTGTCAATGGCAAACGATATAGAGGAAATTTGATTATTCAACCGCATAAAGCAGGGCTTACAGTGATAAATCGTTTATTGATTGATGAATATTTATATGGTGTCGTACCAGAAGAAATGCCTGCTAGTTGGAATATAGAAGCTTTGAAAGCTCAAGCTGTAGCTGCTAGAACTTTTGCTTTATATGATAAGCTTGATCGAAAACATACAAAAGAAGGTTTTGACGTCTGCGTAACGACAGATTGCCAAGTTTATGGTGGTATGGATTCAGAAGCTGCGAGTACAAATAAAGCTATAGATGCTACAAAAGGAGAAGTCATTGTTTATTTAAATCAACCTATATGTTCAGTGTTTCATGCAGCTTCAGGTGGTCAAACTGATGACAGTATCAATGTATGGAATGTCAATGTGCCTTATTTGAGAGCAGTAGAAGATAAAGAGGAGCAATCTCCATATCAAAGTTGGGCAGTATCTGTAACAGTAGATAATTTAAGTAAATCTATAAAAAATTCATATAGTGATATTGGTACAATAAAAGAAATAGATTTTAGTGGATTGAAAAAAAATCCAAATAAAGCAAGTAAATCGCAAGTTGTAAAATTTATAGGTAGTAATAAAAAATCTGTGGAATTGACCAAGACACAGCTTCGTAGTTTATTGGGTTTAAAAAGTAGCAATTTTACTATAGAATTAGAAGGTAATAAAAAAGCTAAAGGCGATACTTTAAAAATTGATAAAGATGATAAAAAATTGATTTTTAAAGGCAGTGGTTTTGGCCATCGTTTGGGAATGTCTCAATGGGGAGCAAAATCTTTAGCGGATAAAGGTAAAAAATATCAGCAAATTTTATATCATTATTATAGTGATGTAAATATAAAAGATATGTATAAATAAAAATAAAGGGGATAATATTTAATGCTATTAAATGAGTTTGACTATAATCTTCCAGAAGAATTAATAGCTCAAACACCATGTGCTAAACGTGACCATTCACGCTTGATGGTGTTAAATCGCAAAGAAAAAACTATTGAACATAAACATTTTTATGATATTAAACAGTATTTACGCAAAGGTGATACTTTAGTATTTAATGATACAAAGGTAATGCCTGCTCGTCTTATTGGTCATAGAGCAAAAACAGGCGGTAAGGTTGAAGTATTTTTATTAAAGCGTTTAACAAATACTAATCAATGGGAAGTTTTAGTAAAACCAGGTAAAAAAGCTCAATTAGGTAATATCATTGAATTTAGTGATGAGCTTGCTTGTGAAGTTGTAGGTCATACAGATTTTGGCGGTCGTATTGTAGAATTTAAATTTGATGGTATCTTTGAAGAAATCTTGGATAGATTGGGTGAAACACCACTTCCACCATATATTCATGAAAAATTAGAAGATAAAAATCGCTATCAAACTGTATATGCAAGAGAAGAAGGCTCAGCAGCAGCACCAACAGCAGGTCTTCATTTTACAAAAGAATTATTAGCGGAAATAAAAGAAATGGGTGTAAATTTAGCTTTTGTAACACTTCATGTAGGTCTTGGCACTTTCCGCCCTGTAAATGTAGATAATATTGAAGACCATGTAATGCATAAAGAATTCTACCATATTGAAAAAGAAGCAGCAGATATTATCAATCAAACTAAAGCTAATGGTGGTAGAGTAATCGCTGTAGGTACAACATCTATCCGTACTTTAGAATCAGCTGCGAAAGAAGATGGCACTATCTCTCCAATAGCAGAAGAAACAGGCATTTTTATTTATCCTGGCTATAAATTTAAAATCGTAGATTCCATAATCACTAATTTCCATTTACCAAAATCAACTTTAATCATGTTAATCAGCGCTTTTGCTGGCAGAGAATATGTACTTTCTGCCTATGAAGAAGCAGTAAAAGAAAAATACCGTTTCTTTAGCTTTGGCGACGCTATGTTTATAGAATAAGATAGTTATTTTTAGAAAAATTTTCTTTTGGTTCATTTTCTTTTATTTAAAAGAAAAACGAATAAATATATTTATCTTGGAGGCATAATGAAACCTGCAATTACTTATGAACTTATAAAGCAGTGTCCACATACTGGAGCACGTGCTGGTCGTATTCACACACCACATGGTAGTTTTGATACACCTATTTTTATGCCTGTAGGTACTCAGGCTAGTGTTAAGACTTTAGCACCGGAAGAATTAAAAGAAATGGGTGCTGGAATTATTTTAAGTAACAATTATCATTTATTTTTGCGTCCTGGCTCTAAGCTTGTTAAAGAAGCTGGCGGTTTGCACAAATTTATGAATTGGGATAGAGCTATTTTGACAGATAGTGGCGGATTTCAGGTATTTAGTTTAGGCGATTTGCGTAAAATATCTGAAGAAGGTGTAACTTTCCGTTCTCATATCGATGGTTCTAAAAAGTTTTTATCTCCAGAGATTGCTACACAATCACAAATGGATTTAGGTGCAGATATAATCATGGCATTTGATGAATGTGTGCCATATCCTGCTGATTTCAAATACACTCGTGAGTCTATGGAGCTTACACTTCGTTGGGCACAGCGTTGTAAAGATACGATGACAAATCCAAATCAAGGTTTATTCGGTATCGTGCAAGGTGGTATGTATAAAGATTTACGTATCGAATGTGCTAATCGTTTAGTAGATATGGATTTCCCTGGATATGCTGTTGGTGGTTTAAGTGTTGGTGAACCAAAAGAATTGATGTATGAAATGCTCGATATCACTTTGGAACATTTACCACAAAATAAAGCACGTTATTTGATGGGTGTAGGTACGCCAGATTGTTTAGTTGAAGGTGTAATGAGAGGTATAGATATGTTTGACTGTGTATATCCTACTCGTGTAGCTAGAAATGGAACAGCTATGACATGGAATGGTCGTTTAGTAATAAAAAATGCACAGTATGAGCATGATTTCCACCCAATTGACGAACATTGCAATTGCTATACTTGCAGAAATTATTCTAGAGCATATATTCGTCATTTAGTTCGTGTAAATGAAATCTTTGGTTTACGTTTATTAACAATCCATAATCTTCATTTCTTAATTGACTTTATGAGACAGATGCGTCAATCTATCATGGAAGATAGATTCCCAGAATTTTATCGTAAATTTACAGCTAATTTCTCATTCAATGCAAAATCTGTGTAAATTTTGAGGAATATTTGTAAATAAATAGAGGTATTATGCTATACTATAGCTAATATAAAATAAATTAATATAATTTTTTATGATGAGGAGAATTTTTTTATGAGTGATTCAATGATGGCAAGTCTGTATTCCTATGGACCAATAGTATTAATGGTAATAATTTTCTATTTCTTACTTTATCGTCCACAGAAAAAACAACAAAAACAACGCAATACAATGATGGACAATTTAAAAGTAGGTCATCGTATTTTAACTATAGGTGGTATCCATGGGGAAATTACTTATATTGATTTAGAAAAATCTGATTTCATTAGAATTAGAATTGCTGATAATGTAGAAATTAAAATCAGCAGTGCTGCTGTAGCTAGAGATTTAACTCAGGAAAAAACAAATGCTAACCCAGCTAACAAATAATAAAAAAGTTCAACGTAAAGAACTTTTAGCAAAAAGAAGAGCGTTAACATTAATCCAGAAAAATGAGTATTCAGCAGTAATTACAAAGAAAATTGTAGAACTTGAGGAATATAAAAATTCTCAGATATGTTTTTTATATGCTTCAATGCCTGATGAATTTCAGACAAAAGAATTAATAGTAAATGCTCTCAAGGCAGGCAAACAAATTTGCCTGCCTTATATTACTGATAAAAATATGAAAATAATGCAAGCGACTTTAATAAAATCTTTAGATGAATTAGTTGTAGGTGCATATAATATTTTGACAGTAAAAGAAGAAAATCTAAGAATTGTAAAGCCACAAGATATAGATTTTATTTTAGTGCCTGCTGTAGGACTAGATAAAAAAGGTTATCGACTCGGTATGGGTGGTGGCTATTATGATAGATATTTAGTAAAAGCTATTAACGCTAAAAAAATAGCAGCAGTATATGATTGTCAATTAGTTGATGAAGTAATCAAAGACGATTACGATTTCAAAGTAGATATGATTTTGACAGAAAATACTACTATAAAATACAGATAATTATAAGGATATTGGGGGAAGATATTTTGAAACAAAATCCTTTATTGAAATTATTAGCGGTAATTATTGTTATCGTTGGTGTTTTTGCTGCATTTATAGCACCACTAGCTGGCTCAATAAGACAAGGTTTAGACCTTCAAGGTGGTACTCATGTCGTTTTAGAAGGTGTAGATACAGAGCAAGCACAAGTTAATGATGATGCTATGAACCGTGTAGTAAAAATCATGGAAAAACGTGTAAATGAACTTGGTTTGACAGAGCCAATCATTCAGCGTGAAGGCGAACGCCGTATTATCATCGAGCTTCCTGGTGTTAAAGATCCAGACAAAGCTATTGCTGTACTTGGTAAAACAGCTATGCTTGAATTCAAAGATGAAGAAGGCAATACTGTTTTAAGCGGTACAGATTTAAAAGATGCTAGAGAACAAACTACACAAAATAATCAAAATGAAGTAGCTATTGAATTCACTGATGAAGGTGCTCAAAAATTTGCTGATTTGACTTCTGCAAATGTAGGCAGAACAATTGCTATTTTACTTGATGGTGAAGTTTTAACAGCTCCACGTGTTAATGAACCAATTACTGGCGGTAAAGCAGTAATCACAGGTTCTAGAAATCTTGAAGAAGCACATAATTTAGCAGTGCTTTTACGTTCTGGTGCACTTCCTGTAAAAGTTGATATTATAGAAACTCGTACAGTAGGCCCAACACTTGGTCAAGATAGTAAAGATAAAAGCGTATTTGCATTCACTGTTGGTGTAGGTGCGATTTTTGTATTTATGTTACTTTTCTATCGTGTTTCTGGTTTGATTGCAAATTTAAGCTTGATGGCTTATGTAATAATTTTATTATTCGTACTTAAATTATTAGATGCTACGCTTACACTTCCAGGGGTGGCGGGTATTATCTTGTCTATCGGTATGGCGGTTGATGCCAACGTACTTATCTTTGAACATTTCAAAGAAGAAGTAAAAGCTGGCAAGACACTTCGCATGGCGATGGATTCAGGTTTTAAACGTGCCTTTACTACAATTTTTGACTCAAACTTAACTACAATTATTGCAGCAGCAGTATTATTCTTCTTTGGTACAGGTCCAATTCGTGGTTTTGCCATTACTTTAGGTCTTGGTGTTGTCATCAGTATGTTTACAGCTATTACATTAACACAGTTTATGCTAAAACATTTGATTGCAGCTAGATTATTCACTGACCCACGTATTTATGGTGTATCTTTAGGTCATAAAGTAAAGGACGGTGACATGAAATAATGGCTAGATTTGATATTATTGGTAAACGCAAGATATGGTATGCAATATCTTCATTATTGATTATTGCCAGCTTGTTTTTCATGGTAACTCGTGGCTTTAATATGGGTATTGACTTTACTGGTGGTACTATCATGGATTTACGCTTTGAAAAGGCTGTAAATATAAATGATGTACGTGCTGTTTTAAATGAATATAATTTGAGCAATAGTACAATTCAGCTTTCTGGAGAATCTAGTTCATCTACAGAATCTGAAAATGTAATGATAAGAACTGTAGATTTAGAAGAACAAGAACGCAAAGAAGTAATGGCTGGTTTAACTGATAAACTAGGTGCATATCAAGTGCTTCGTGAAGAAAAAGTCGGTGCTACAATGGGTACTGAACTTATCATGAATGCTATATATGCTACAATTATTTCATGGTTATTGATTATTGCTTATGTATCTTATCGTTTTGAATTTAAATTCGGTATTTCAGCAGTATTAGGCTTAGCACACAATGTAATTATTGTACTTGGGGCTTTTGCACTTACTCAGCGTCAAATAGATTCTTCATTTGTAGCAGCATTACTTACAATTATCGGTTACTCTATAAATGATACTATCGTTATTTTTGACCGTATCCGTGAAAATTTAAAATTGCATTTTAGAAAAAATGGCGATATTGTAGAACTTGTAAATACAAGTATTTATCAGACTATGACTCGCTCTATTTATACAGTATCTACAGTATTATTTGCTACATTTGCACTTTATTTCTTTGGCGGAGATACAACAAAAGATTTTGCCTTTGCTTTATTGATAGGTTTCTTCTGTGGTGCATATACATCTATATTCATTGCCAGCCCACTTTGGGTTACATTTAGAAGATATTCTGATAAAAAACGTTTAGCAAAACGCATGGCAGATACAGGTAAATAATAAAAATAAAAGCTAAGATTAATGATAATAAAACCATTAATCTTAGCTTTTTTAATTGAGTTTACGAAAATCAAGAGGTGTTATTCCTGTAAATTTTTTAAACATAGCAATAAAATGGCTAGTATCTAAAAAACCTACTAATTGAGAAATCTGTTGAATTTCCATGCGTTGATGGGTTAGTAATAATTCTTTTGCTTTATTGATGCGATAATTTGTCAGATATTTATAGACAGAGCAACCTAAGAATTTAGAGAATAAACGCGATAAATATTGCGGTGTAACATAAACTTGTTGGCTTAATTTTTGCACTGTGATTTCACTAGCATAGGAAGTTTCGATTTCTTTAATTACAGGTAATACATATTTTTGATATAAAGGCTCATTCAGTAAATTGTTGAAATTGACATTATCCATAAAATGCATCAGTAACTTATAGCAGTCGATGGAAAATGAGTTCGCTTCAATAGAAGGATTTTCATATCTATCTGTCATATCACAGATTAATTTTCCGATAGCAATGCCTGGTTCTTTGTTGATGAAAATAGCTTTGTGATTTCCTAATATTTGCGGAATAGTGCTTTCAATAATTCCTGTAAAAGTTATAAAAGATGTTATCCATTGTTTAGTTTTGCCACTGTATGAATGTGGTGTAAAAGGTGCGATTAAAATACCTTCGCCTTCATTTAATGTATATTGTTTTTGTTGGATATCTACTACACCACAGCCTGTTTCTGTTTGTAAATAATGATATAGTGGATATCCTTTTGGACGATAGACAGGTGGTTGTTCCCAATGATTTCCTATAGTATCAAAAATAAATGGTTCACGTAAAATTGTTTTTCTGATTTTTAGAGGCATAAAATCACCTGTTTCAAAATGTTATATTATTTAGTTTAACATATTACATATTTTTCTGTCTATTTGTATATAATATAAATAAGTTCTAATTCGAAATTTATTATATTTTTTATAATTCTGAAATATTTTATATATTTTAAAGCAAACGTTTACATACTGAGCATTTAGTAAAAGTATTTTGAATTATTGAGATAATATAATAATTTATTTAAATTAGATGCAAGGTTTTTCAATACTTATATAGAAATAACAAAGTAATAAGAATTTTTAGGAGGATATTTTATGGAACAAAAAATTTTCGACATAAGCAAATTGGCAGACTCAACATATTTTGCAGATAATCGTCTACCTGCACATAGCGACCATCATTATTATGCTAATGAAGAAGAAATGCTCAATGAAGAAATGTCCATGCGTCAATCTTTAAATGGATTATGGTATTTCTCTTATGCAAAAAATTTAGCATCTCGTATTGAAGGTTTTGAAAAAGCAGATTATAACTGCAAAATTTGGGATACAATTCGTGTTCCAGCACATATTCAAATGGAAGGTTACGGCAAACCTCAATATACAAATGTAGCTTATCCTTGGGACGGTCATGAAGAATTAAACGAAGGCGAAATTCCTACAGAAAATAATCCAATCGCATCTTATGTAAAATATTTTACAGTGCCACAAGGCTGGAATGAAGTATTTGTATCTTTCCAGGGCGTAGATAGTGCAATGGCTTTATGGCTCAATGGCAAATTTGTAGGCTATAGCGAAGATAGTTGTACACCATCAGAATTTGATTTAACACCTTATCTCGTTGAAGGCGAAAATAAATTAGCAGTACAGGTTTATCGTTTCAGCTCAGCTAGCTGGCTTGAAGACCAAGATTTCTGGCGCTTTAGCGGTATTTATCGCGATGTATATCTTTATACAAAACCACAAGTTCATGTTGATGATTTATTCATTCATGCAACTCCTTGCAATGATTATAAAGATGGTAAATTATCTATTGATTTCAAATGGAACAATGAAAATGCTAAAAAATTAGCAGTTAAATTAGTAGATAATGAAGAAAATGTAGTAATTGATACAGTTCAAGAAATTACAGGTGCTACAAGCGTATTTACAGCAGATGTTGAAAATGTAAAACTTTGGAGCGCAGAATATCCAAATCTTTATAAAGCTACTTTCACTGTAAAAGATGAAAATGATAATGTAGTAGAAATCATTCCACAAAATATTGGTTTTAGAGAATTTAAAATGGACGGCAATATCATGAAAATCAATGGTAAACGCATTGTATTTAAAGGTGTTAACCGCCATGAATTCGATTGCTACTATGGACGTGCTATTCCTGAAAGCAAAATCGCTCATGATTTAGATATTATGAAATTAAATAATATCAATGCTATCAGAACATCTCATTATCCAAATAACAGTAAATTATATGAACTTTGCGATATCTATGGTTTCTATGTAATTGATGAAACAAATATGGAAACACATGGTTCTTGGCAAATTCGTGGAAGCGTACGCTGTGATAAAAACACTGTACCAAATGATCATCCACATTGGCATGAAGCAGTATTGGATAGAGCAAAATCCATGCTTGAACGTGATAAAAACCATGCTAGTATCATTATTTGGTCTTGTGGTAATGAATCTTATGGTGGTAAAAACATCTATGATATGTCTGAATACTTCCGTAAAGCTGACCCATCTCGCTTAGTTCATTATGAAAGCATTTGCTGGGACCGTGTTAATGAAGCAAGTGGAAAAATGATATTGGCTATGCCTGATGAACGTCGTTATGATGGCACAAGCGACATGGAAAGCCAGATGTATACAAAAGTAGCACAGATAAAAGAATTCTTATCTAAATATAGAGAAAAACCATTTATTTGCTGTGAATATACTCATTCCATGGGTAACAGTAATGGTGGTATGCATAAATACACTGATTTAACTGATGAAGAACCATTATATCAAGGCGGATTTATTTGGGACTTTGCAGACCAAGCTATCTGGACTAGAGATTTATATGGCAATGATGTAATGAATTATGGCGGTGATTTTGGCGATAGACCATGCGATTATAACTTCTCTGGTAATGGTATCGTATTTGCAGACCATGCACCAACTTCTAAATTACAAGAAGTTAAATTCAATTATCAAAACTTCACACTCGTTCCAAGTGAAACTGGTGTAAAAATTATCAATAAATCTTTATTCACAAATACAAGTGATTATGATTTAATTATTGCTTTAGCTAAAAATGGTAAAAATGTTTGGCAGAAAAAATTAACTGCTGATATCAATGCAGGTCAAACAGGTGAAGTGGCTTATACATTACCTACATTTGGCGCAGGTGAATATGTAGTTACAGCTTCTTTAGTATTGAAACAAGCAACTATTTGGGCAAATTGTGGTCATGAAGTAGCTTTCGGTCAATATGTATTCACAAAAGAAGGCAAAGCAGATAAAAAAGCAGTAGCTCCAATTAAAGTCGTTAAATCTGATTTCAATATTGGCGTAAAAGGCGAAGGCTTCAGCGTTATGTTCTCAGCTGATAGAAAAATGCTTACTTCTTATAAATATAATGGCGTAGAACTCATTGAAGAATTCCCTAAAATGAATTTCTGGAGAGCACCTATCGACAATGATAATGGTTGTGGTATGCCATTTGATACAGCTCAATGGAAATTAGCAAGTATGTACACTAAATGTGTAGATATGCAAGTATCTGAAAATGGTACTGAATCTGCAACTGTAAAATATACTTATGAACTCGCAACAAGACCAGTAGCTCATGTAGTAGTAACTTATACTGTTACAGGTGATGGCGTTGTTAAAGTTGATATGGATTACAAAAAAGTAGAAGGTCTTCCTGCTATTCCTGATTTTGGTATGCTCTTTACACTTCCAGTTGACTATGACCAAATCAAATACTATGGTTTAGGTCCATGTGATAATTATATCGACCGTAAAGAAGGTGGCAAATTAGGCATCTTCACTACTACAACACAAGATGAAATTCAGCCATATTTAGTACCACAAGAATGTGGAAATCATTGTGATGTTCGTTGGTTTGAAGTAACAGATAGACGCGGTAGAGGTGTTAGAATTTCTTCTGCAACTCCATTTGAAGCTTCTGCTCTTCCATACAGTCCACATGAAATTGAAAATGCTAGACATCATTATGATTTAGCTAGACCACATCATACAGTTCTCAGAGCTTCTGCTGGTATGTACGGTGTTGGCGGTGATGATTCTTGGGGTGCACCAACTCTTGATGAATATATTACTAAAAACGAAGATAAACATTTCTCCTTTGAATTTAAAGGTATTTAATTAAATTAGATAAATAAAAAAGGCGATGTCTTGATGAATAAAATCATCTTGATATCGTCTTTTTCTTTTAGTTAGATTTCTTGATAAATTTGTGGCTATGAGTCGTTATATATACGCCTAAAATAATAAAGATACCACTTAAAATTTTTTGCAGAGTAATCGGTTCATTCAAGGTAAAATATGCAGAAATAATACCTACTACAGGTAATAAATTCAAAAATATAGCAGAATTACTAGCTCCTACTTTTTTAGTGCCTAAATTCCAGCAAATCATAGCAGTTATACCGCCACCTAAAATGATAAATAAGAATGAATAAATACCAAGAGTGGATAATGGAACTATTTGTAAGCCTACACTATAGTGGGCAAATAGTGCTGTCAAAATAGAGCCGAATAATCCAGACCAAGCAGTGGCTGATAATACTGATATTTTTTTGAGTATAGGAATACTAAGTAAAATATATATGACCCAAGCTACTTCACCGATGAAGAAATAAATATCTCCTTTGTTAAAATTCATTTGGGTAAATGTGGAAAGTGTACCTCCACTCAATAGGTATAAGGTACCAAAAAAAGAAATTATTATACCTATTATTTGAATTAAATTTAAACGTTCATTAAGAAAAATTCTAGCTAAAATAACAGTGATGACAGGAGCTGTGGTACTGATTAATGTCATATTACCAACAGAGGAATATTGTAGTCCTGTGAATTGAATGCCGTTACTTACTGTAATGCCAAAAAATCCCATTAGGAATAAAGTTAATAGAGATTTTTTGGGTGGTAAAAAATTTTTTTCATTTGTTATTTTCATGATAATGAATAAGATTATACTGACAATAAGAAATCTAAGAGGAATTATCGTTAAGATATTCATTTCTTGCGTTACTATTTTTATAGTAACAGGTTGAAATCCCCATAGAAGACAAGCGATAATTAGAAAACTATAAGCTTTGTGTTGCATTTTTCACCTAAATTAAATCATATTTGTCCTTTGTTTCTTCTAGTATCATATCGCGTCTTGTTTTTGATTCAACAAAATAATCATGAATGGCTTGGCGGTCTTTTTTGGCAATAGAAGTGATTACTCCGCTTAGTAGTGATTGAAGTTGTGATAGATGTTCGATAATAGGCTCACTGTTAGAGATACATATATCTGCCCACATATCAGCATTAGAGGAAGCAATGCGCGTAGTATCTTTAAATCCACCACCAGCAAGAGTGATGCAAGATTCTAAATCGTTAGGATTTTTATCTAAAAGATTAACTAGTGCAGCTGCTGTAATATGAGGAATATGACTGATGATAGAAGCACATCTATCATGTTCTTCTAAAGTGAGAGTTGTAATATTAGCATTAGTTAATTTTATTAGATTGACGATTTTTTCAACTACTTTGGCTGGAGCACCTGTATCTTTGACGATTACATAACATTTATTATTGAATAAATCCTTATGAGCAGCTGTTACACCGCTTTTTTCACGTCCTGTCATAGGATGACCAGCTACATAATAGATATTTTCAGGAAGTAAATCCATGATTTGTTTGGCAATGAAAGATTTTGTACTGCCTGCATCTGTTAAAATTGCGCCTGGTTTTAAATGTGGTAATATTTTTTTTACTAAAGGTACAATTTGTAATACAGGAGTGCTGAGGTAAATAATATCAGCACCTTGTACACATTCTATTGGGTCTAAAAAACCTTCATCAATTGCCTTTAAAGCTTTTGCTTCATGTAAAGATTTTTCAGTGCGAGTATTACCAGTGATGAAGATATCATCTTGTAATTTATCTTTTAGTGCCATACCGAAAGCACCACCGATAAGACCTACACCTAAAATGGCTAAATGTAATTTTGGTGTTTTTTCTGTATTCATAATGTTTTCCCCATCATTTGTGCAATTTGACGAACTTCCTGCATAACAACTGCAAAATTATCTGGTTTAAGTGATTGGTCGCCATCGCTTAGAGCTACTTCAGGATGTGGATGTACTTCAATCATTAAGCCATCAGCACCAGCAGCGATAGCAGCACGAGCCATAGGGCGAACCATTTGCCAACGACCAGTACCATGACTGGGGTCTACGATGATAGGCAAATGAGATAATTCTTTAACAGCAGCTACAGCACTTAAATCTAAAGTATTACGAGTGAATGTTTCATATGTTCTAATACCACGTTCGCAAAGTACGATATTGTAATTACCACCGCTAGCGATGTATTCTGCAGCATTTAACCATTCACTGATTGTAGCACTAAGACCGCGTTTTAAAAGTACAGGTTTATTTGTATGACCTACTTCTTTTAATAATTGGAAGTTTTGCATATTGCGAGCACCGATTTGAAGCATATCAGCGTATTTGCAAATCATATCTAAATCGTTGATATTTACGATTTCAGTTACAACATTAAGACCTACTTCATCAGCTACTTCACGAAGCATTTTTAAACCTTCTTCAGCTAATCCTTGGAAATCATATGGAGAAGTACGAGGTTTAAATGCACCACCGCGTAAAAATTGTGCGCCACAAGCTTTTACAGCTTTAGCAGCTTCAAGCAATTGTTCTTTGCTTTCAACAGCACAAGGGCCAGACATGATAGCGAGATGACCACCACCAATTTTAACACCATTTACATCAATAATGCTATCCTCTTTTTTAAAATCACGGCTTACTAATTTATATTTTTCAGTGATGGAAACAGTTTTTTCTACACCACCGAAACTATTCATTTGTAGTGTAGCAATTTTTTTCTTATCACCAATAACACCTACGATAGTACGAGAAGAACCTTGAGAAAGGTGAAAATTTAAACCTGCATCAGTAATTTTATTTTTTACAGCCTCTAATTCAGCAGTTGTAGCCTCTGGTTTCATAACGATAATCATAATATATATTCCTCCTAAATTGCTAAGTAATTGAGTAGTTTTATTATTTAAAAATAAATGCAAAAAAGCTCGTCCCTAAAATAGGGACGAGCTGTAATTAACCCGTGGTACCACCCTTCTTGCTATTAGCAAGCCACTTTATTCAGGTACTAACATACCCTAGCCTATGATAACGGTGGCATTCCGACTAAGCCTACTAAATAAATGTTCAGCCAGTAGCTCACAGGTGTATTTCTATTTGCTATATTATTATGTCGCACCAAACCATAACTCTCTGAAAACTTCACAAATATACTTTTCCTGTTCATTGCATTTGTCTTTGTCTAATACTATAAACATAAAATCTTTTTTTGTCAATACTATTTTTATAAAGATGATTTTATAATTGTATAGTTGTAAATAGCATATTTTTTATTATCTATTCGTCTTTATAATTAAAATAAAAGTCTTCTTTTTTAGCTAAATTATTGTTGATTAATTTTAAGATTTTTCTTAAAATGGAAATAAATACTTTTATAATTTTATAATAAGGAGATTTCTATGAAAAATATTATTTTTGATATTGATGGTACTTTGTGGGATTCCACTGATGTAGTAGCTGAAAGTTGGAATGAAGCTATTTGGGAAAAAGCAGGAATTAAAGCAAATTTAGATGGCGATAAATTAAAAAAATTATTTGGTAAAACCATGGATGAAATTGGTAGACTTATGTTGCCTGCTTTAGATGATGAAAAACGTGCTGAAGTTTGTCAGGCTTGTTATGATTATGAAGATGCTTATTTAGAAAAACATTCAGGTGTTTTTTATGATGGTGTTATTGATACTTTAAACGAATTAGCAAAAGATTATAATTTATATGTTGTAAGTAATTGTCAGGTAGGCTATATCGAAACAACTTTAAGATATGCAAATATGACAGATAAAGTGAAAGACCATTTATGTTATGGTGATACAGGCTTGCATAAGGGCGAAACTATTAAATTATTGATGAAAAAAAATAATATAGATGAAGCTATTTATGTAGGTGATACACAAGGCGATTTTGAAGCTTGTGAAATGGCAAACATTCCTATGATTTTTGCAAGTTATGGCTTTGGTAAAGTGGAAAATCCAGCTTATACAATCAATGATATTAAAGAATTACCATCATTAATGGCAAAAATAAATACAAAATAAAATAAACCCCTAGTAAATTTTATTACTAGGGGTAATTTTTATATTAAGCTCTTTTTTGAAGATTTTCTTTTAATAATTTATCACCAGCGATACCAGGACGAGTCATTTCACTTGGAGATAAGATAATATCTAATTCTTCTTCAGTTAATAGATTTTTACTTAAGATGATTTCACGTACAGGTTTATTAGTTTGATAAGCTTCTTTAGCGATCATAGAAGCATTTTCATAGCCAATATGAGGAAGTAATGCTGTGATTGTACCAACACTATGATTGAGCCAAGTATAGCATTGTTCTTTATTAGCTTCTAAATCAATTAAGAGATTATCAACAAAAGTATTAACAGCATTTGTCATATATTTTAAGGAATTAAAGATGTTAAATGCAATTACAGGTTCCATAACATTTAATTCAAATTGACCGTTTTCAACAGCAAGGCAGATAGCAGTATCATTGCCAATGATTTGGTAGCAAGTCTGATTTAAAACTTCAGCGATAACAGGATTTACTTTTCCTGGCATGATGGAAGAACCTGGTTGACGAGCTGGTAATTTTAATTCATTTAAACCGCAACGAGGGCCAGAAGCCATTAAACGGAAATCATTTGCCATTTTTATGAGCATAAGTGCTGTATTTTTTAAAGCAGAAGACATATCAGCAAATCCATCTGTATTATTAGTAGCATCAATTAAATTTTCAGCTACATGGAAATCTTCTTCAGCTAATACAGATAAAATTTTAGCAACTTCAGGAATGTAGTTAGGTTCAGCGTTTAATCCAGTGCCGATAGCTGTTCCGCCCATGTTGATATAGTGTAAATTGATTAAAGCATGTTCAATGCGACGTAAACCGCGATTTACACCAGAAGCATAAGCAGACATTTCCTGCCCTAAAGTAATAGGTACAGCATCTTGAAGATGTGTTCTACCCATTTTGAGAACATCTTTAAATTCTTGAGCTTTGCGTTCTAATTCCCAAGATAAACGTTTTAAAGCAATTTTTAATTTACGAGATTTTAAAATAATACATAATTTTATAGCTGTAGGGAATGCATCATTTGTAGATTGAGCCATATTAGCATGATTATTTGGAGAAATAATATCATAACGTCCTTTTTTCTCTCCAATAATTTCTAAGGCACGATTACAAAGTACTTCATTCATATTCATATTGATGGAAGTACCAGCACCACCTTGAATAGGGTCAACAATGAAATTATCATGTAATTTTCCATCAATAATTTCATCAGCAGCTGCTATTAAAGCTTTTGCAATTTTACTATCAAGACGAGCTGTTTTTAAATTTGCCATAGCAGCAGCTTTTTTTACCATAGCAAGTGCGATGATAAAATCGGAATCTAGTTTTTGTCCAGTGATGTTAAAATTATGAGAACCTCTAAGACTTTGTACACCATAATAAGCATTATCAGGAACTTCAAGTTCACCTAAAAAATCATGTTCTATACGCATTTAAATCGCCTCCGCGAAAATTTATCTTCTTTATATGCATATTGTATCATGTATACAATGTACATGTAAAGACAAAAATAAATTTTCTTAAAATTATTTTTAATAAGTAGTTATAAACTACTTATTTACTTTTTTATTATTGATTAAGGTATAATTAAATCTTTAATTACAAAGAAATATAAAGGGAATATTATGAGTAAGAAGATGATTGTTGTAGAAAGGAATGAAGAAATAGCGATGTTTACATTTAATTTATATATGCTACAAGCAAGTACAGCATTGATTGCAGTTGGAGCAGAAAAGGCGATAATCATGCTGCCAATTAAAATAGGGTCGTTGAAAAGATAAATTACAACAAAATAAGCGATTAAAGGAAGTACAACGAATTTTACTACAATGATATCGCTTGTTTTGCGTAAAAAATATTTGGCTTTATCAAATCTAGTGATATAACCAACAGGAAATAGACCTGCCCAAGCACCTATATGTACTAAATAATTGAAAATATCATAACCGATTTGTGGTGTAGGGATATTTTTTAAAGCTAAACAAAAACCGATAATCATTGCTAAAACTGGTAATTGATTGAGATTGAATAATAATTGGCGAATGCTGATTTGATTTTTTTGATGATGTCTACGGCTAGCTTTTGAATGATAATAATTAGCTAAAGGAAAGCATACGCTTAATGTAAATAAAGTTTGGAACATGGCTACAATTTGGAGATAGGCAAAGCCTTGAATACCATAAACTATAAAAGCACATAGACCAGATAAAGTACCAATATTAGATAGCATAGATGCCATCATATAAGCACCGCGGTCATTTAGATTTTTATAACTAGAAGCAAATGTATATTTGGCAATCAATCCAGGAATAATGCAGGCTAAAAAACCAAATAAAGGAAGCCATAATAAATCTGTGCTTATCTTTAAAGTCCAAAAGCTTAAAAAAGATAAGATGGAAACTACTAAACGAATATTGATTTTTATAAGTTTATTACAAAAATCTTGTGTGATTACTTGATAGCGATAACATAAATAACCAGCAACAAGTGGAGCAATTAAATCTGTAAATACAAATAGAAAGCGAAGTTGAGCCTCGTCCAAAATAAAATCCTCCTTAGAAAAAGAGACCAGATATTATCTGGTCTCTATAAAAAATTAATATTCATAATCATAAATATTGTTTTCTGCAGAAATATCATTATTTGAAGATGAAGTATTTGTATTATAATCTGTACTACTGGAAGAAGAATTATTTTCCGTAGTTGTAGATGGAGAAGTATTAACATCTGAATTAGATGAAGTATCTGTTGAGCTAGAGTAGGATTCTTCTTCAGTAATTGGCGGTGTATTTACTTTGAAATTATCATCTAAATTTGTTTGAATAGCATAGATATTAGTTGCTGTTTTAGTTTGAATATAGGATTCTGTACCTGTAGGTAAGTCGATATCTTTACCATTGACGAAAATTCCGCCGACAATACCTATTGGCCCTAAAAGAGCAATACCTGCTATACTTGCACCAGCAGCCATAGCTAAGTTTTCAATTTCTTTTTTTGCTTTATCACCTAAAGTTGTTTGAATATATGTTCCATCAAATGCTTGAATTTGTTGGAAGTCTACATCAATTTCACCGTTGCGACCGAAGTTTCTAGCGCTTTTTACTTTAGTAACAACACCTTCACCAGGAGCACCTGCTGCGATGATTAACTGACCATTATAAATAACATCTTCAGCTGCTTGGAATTTTACTTTATCACCAACTTTAGAAGTTTCTGTATTGAGTGGTGTAACTAATTTTATTTTAACTAATGTATCTACAGGAATAGTAGTGGCTACAAGTGGTGTTTTAGTATCTGAATTGCCATAAGCAAGCATAGCCAAATCATTCATGCGTTTTTGTAATGTGCCAGTTATTGGTTTACCATAGATTTGAGTTTCTAATGTAGTTAATCTATCAGTAATAGATTTTATGGAAACATGGCGACTTAAAAACCATTCAATACCATTCATTTGAGTGATAGCAGAAGGACGAACGCTATTATCAAACATAGTGGAATATAATGTATTTATACGGTCGCTAAGTGCTGTTTTAGAACTAGATGTTTTACCATAAAAATCTGTTTCTAGGCGACTAATTCTATCTAATAGGGCACCTGTTTGCTCTTGTCCATATACAGATTGCTCAACTAATAATAATTTTGATTGGAGATTAGTAGAGTCTAAAACGCCATAATTATAAGATGGAGGCTGAGCTGTATTTGTACTATTTAAACTGCCAGCTAAAGCAGGAGTTCCAGATGTAAATAGTAAAGAAATACATAATCCTGTAGAAATAGCTTTTTTTAAGGACATACAAACCCTTCTTTCTAATGTTTATTTTAAATTTTACTGAGCTGCATTTGACGATTGACAAAATATACTGGTTGTAAATTTAATTTATCAAGTAATGCATAAGCTTCTTTAAAGGCAAAACCTATATTTTCTGGTTTATGTGCATCAGAGCCTATACTTACATATTTACCACCAAGCATAGCATAGCGTTCATATAATTTTAATAAAATAGATATATTATTAGAGTTATCAAAACGTCTAGTATTTAGTTCAGGCACAATACCTTTGTCAATGATTGTCTGCCAAAGAATATCAATAGTGTCATGGAATTCTTCATAGCAAATATCTTTTTTTGCATATGGAGCATAACGACAAATATAATCTACATGACCTAGTATATTAGCAAAATCATGTTGTTTGATTAATTTTATCATTGTGTTTAAATAGTTTAGATATACAGTATGCTTATTTTCAGTATAACAGGATTCATAAAATAAATCTTTACCATCTAATAAATGCAATGAGCAAATAACTTGGTCAAAAGGAGCACTTTCGACAAATTTTTTACTTTGAATGAGAGTATGTTCTTGCATACCAACTTCTACACCTAAATAGAGTGTTTTTGATTGGTAGCTAGAATATTCTTGAAAATATTGTTGGGGGTTAAACTCATAGATATCATCACCAGGAAAATCATAATCTAAATGTTCTGTGAGTACTAAGCCTATATTTTGTTGTTTAGCACTTAAGATGGCGTCTTCGATAGACATTTTAGAGTCAGCAGAAAATTTTGTATGCAGATGAGTATCAAAAAGCATAAAAATCACCCTTTATAATTTATTATTTTTGAATAGCTTCACTTAAAGCTCTAGATAATTGATCAGGGCAAGAAGTAGGACGCATACCACAATGTATACCTTGACATTTATCAATGACATTTTGAGCAGATTGACCTTCGATTAACTTGCTGATACCTTGAAGATTTCCGTTACAACCACCGATGAATTCCACATTATGAATGGTGTTGTTTTCGTCAAGGCTAAAGTTTATTAATTTTGAGCAAGTACCAGATGTTTTATAAGAAAATTTTTTCACAAAAAATCACAATCCTTTATTTTATAGTATATATATTGTTTATTATTATTTGTACTATTATAAAATGACAATTCGTTATTTGTAAATAATTTCTTGATATTTAGATATAAATAAGGCAAAATATACTAAGTATAAATAAATTTGTGAGCGATTTTATATATAGAGGTGTAAATATTAATGAAAGTTGCAATGATAGGAACAGGTTATGTAGGACTTGTTACAGGAACTTGTTTTGCCGCTACAGGAAATAATGTTATTTGCGTTGATGTGGCAGAGCAAAAAATTGAAAATTTGAAAAAGGGAATAATTCCTATATATGAGCCAGGTCTAGAACAAATGGTAAAATCAGCTCAACAGCGAGGCAATTTGAAATTCACAACTGATATAAAAGAAGCTTTAAAAGAAAGTGATATTTGTTTTATTGCAGTGGGAACACCTATGGGCGAAGATGGCAGTGCTGATTTACAATATGTGATGAATGCAGCACGTGAAATCGGTCAATATATGATTCATGATATGTATATCGTGGATAAATCAACAGTACCAGTGGGAACTGGAGATAAAGTAAAAGCTGTAATTCAAGAAGAATTAGATAAACGCGGTAGTGATTTAAAATTTGATGTTATATCTAATCCTGAATTTTTAAAAGAAGGCAATGCTTGCCAAGATTTTATGCACCCAGATAGAGTGGTTATTGGCTCTGAAAATGCAAAATCAATAGAAGTTATGCAAGAATTATATGAACCATTTATTCGTTCTAGTGAATTTTTCGTAACTATGGATATCAAAAGTGCAGAACTCACAAAATACGCTGCAAATGCTATGCTTGCTACTAAGATTTCTTTTATCAATGAAATCGCTAATATCAGTGAACGCGTAGGAGCTGATATCAATAAAGTAAGACGAGGCATCGCAAGTGATTCTCGCATTGGGTATAGTTTCTTAAATCCAGGTTGTGGTTATGGTGGAAGTTGCTTCCCTAAAGATGTAAAAGCTTTGATTAAAACAAGTAAAGAACATGATTATGAACCAGAATTATTATCATCTGTAGAAAATGTAAATTCTCGTCAAAAGATGGTATTAGTGCATAGTATCACAGAAGTCTTAGGTGAAGATTTAAGTGATAAAAAAATTGCAATCTGGGGATTGGCTTTTAAACCTGGAACAGATGATATGCGAGAAGCTCCATCAATCAGATTGATTGAAGAATTGAAACAACGTGGAGCAAAAGTACAAGCATATGACCCTCAAGCTATGAATATGGCAAAATCTTTTTATCTTAAAGATGTAGAAGTAGAGTATATAAATAATAAATATGATGCTCTAAATGATGTGGATGCTTTAGTGATTGTTACTGAATGGAAAGAATTCCAAAGTCCAGATTTTATGGAAATTGCTGCAAGAATGAAGGGCAATGATATTTTTGATGGACGAAATATTTATAAAGCAAAAACAGTAAAAAGTCATGGCTTAAATTATTATCAAATTGGTGTACGAAAATAAATATTATGTTAAAATAAAAGTAGCTACTAAATTGATTAATTTAGTAGCTACAATATTTTTATTTAACTGTATTGATAATAAGAGCTGTGAATTCTAGATTTTCAGAAGAAGATGTGTTTTCGATGCCATGACCTTCTCCATCTGGACAGAAGACAACATCACCAGCTTTAACTTCAATAATATTTCCGTTATCACTGTAAAGACCACTGCCTTTAGTGATATAATAAGCTTCGCCGTTACCGTGATGTTCATGATAGCCTAAAGAACAATTTGGCTCTAAAGTAACATGAGCGAACATACCGCATTGTTCTTTTAATTCGTTTTTAGTGAGTAAATGTTCAATAATGATATGACCTTTACCACCATTTGCTTTTTCTTTGCGGACAATTTCATGTTCTGTGAAAATCATAGTAAAACCCTCCAAAAATAAAATATTATTTATTAATATTTTATCATAGATTAAAAAAAATTGTGACAATTTATTAGAAAAGAAAGGAATTTTATGATTGAGTTTTTAAAATTTGGTGCTAGTTGGGTATTACCGCCAGGTATATTTTTTGTTTTATTTTTATTTATAGCTTATTGTTGTAAAAAAAGAAAACAAACAAGACTAGCAATAGCTATTACATTTGTTACATTTATTTTTTATTTAGCATCAACTTCTTATGTAGCAAGTATGTTAATTGGTAGATTAGAAGATGCTTATGACCCACCAAAGCATTTACCTAATGCAGATGTAATTATTGTTTTAGGTGGTGGAGCTACAGGCGATACACCAGATGTTACTGGAACAGGGACTTTATGCAGTATACCAGCAAATCGATTACTTACAGCTGTTCGCTTACAGAAGAAATTAGGTATACCAATTATTGTATCTGGTGGACAAATTTATGAAGATAGTGGTAGAGAAGCAGATATTGCCAGACGCATTTTGAAAGAACTTGGTGTATCTGAAGATATGATTTTATTAGAAAACCGTAGCTTAAATACAACACAAAATGCAGAGTATAGTACTAATATTTTAAAATCAAGAAAGTATAAACAGCCTTTACTTGTAACATCAGCTTTTCATATGGAAAGAGCAGTTGTTAATTTTAATAAATTAGGTGTAGATGTAATACCATATCCTTGCGATTATATGGTGAATAAAGAAAAAGTTTTTCACTATAATCGCTTAGCGCCATCATCGCAGGCTTTAGAATTTACAGCAATTTATCTGCAAGAAAATTTACGAACTTTTGTAACTAAATATATAGAATAGATAGCTATAATCCATTTGAAGTTTTTCAAATGGATTGATACATAAGGACGGTGATATTATGGTAAAAGATTTAACTACAGGTAGCCCTGCCAAATTAATTTTGATGTTTACTTTGCCACTTATTGTAGGTAATGTATTTCAACAATTATATTTATTAAGTGATACTTTAATTGTAGGTCGTTTACTTGGTGTAAGTGCATTAGCAGCTGTAGGTTGTAGTGGCTGTTTGATGTTCTTTATGATTGGATTTGTAATAGGTTTTACAGCTGGATTATCTATTTGCACAGGACAGCGTTTCGGGGCAAAAGATGAAGAAGGAATGAAAAAAAGTGCAGCAGCTTGTGTAGTTTTGAGTGCTATTACAACTGTTATTGTAACTATTTTTGGCGTGATAATGGTTCGCCCTGCACTTATTTTTTTACAGACACCACCAGAAGTATTGGATATGGCATGTACTTTTTTAACTGTAATTTTTTTAGGAATTGTAGCTACCATGATGTTTAATATGTCTTCTAATTTAATTCGCGCTTTAGGAGATAGTAAAACACCACTTTATTTTTTAATCTTAGGTTGTGTATTAAACATCATTTTAGAAGTAGTTTTTATCGGTGTATTTAACTGGGGTATTCAAGGTGCAGGTTTTGCAACTGTATTAGCACAATTAATCAATGGTGGTTGTTGTGTATATTATATTAAAAAGAAAATACCTCTATTACATTTTGAATTAAAAGATTTAAAGATTTCTAGAGAAATAGCTATACAGCATTTAAAAGTAGCTCTTCCTATGGGATTTCAAGCTTCAATCATTGCTATCGGTGCTATTATTTTGCAAGTTCCTTTGAATAATTTAGGTGAAGTCGCTGTAGCAGCGTATGCAGCAGCTCAAAAAATAGATATGATAGCTGTTATGCCACTTATGTCTTTTGGCATGGCAATGGCAGCTTATACAGCTCAAAACTATGGTGCGGGTCGCATGGATAGAATAAAGACTGGCGTTAATAAATGTATTTTAATGTCAGGTGGTTTTAGTATTTTAGCAGGAATGATGAATATTTGTTTAGGTCCAATCTTGATTAGATTATTTGTGGGTGATGGGCAAGAACAAGTAGTGGAATATGGTCATATTTATTTGATTGTAAATGGTTCATGCTATTTAATTTTATCTTTATTATTTATTTATCGTTATACATTGCAAGGTTTGGGACAAAGCATTATTCCTACTTTTGCAGGTATCATGGAATTGGTGATGAGAGCAGCAGCTGGTCTATTTTTAGTTGATGCATTTGGTTATATCGGTGCATGTTGGGCAAATCCTATGGCATGGATTGGTTCATGTGTGCCACTTATGATAACTTTTTATATTACAAGAAAGTCTTTGTTGAAAAAGTATTATGAACACAAATTATCAGTTTGATTTGCATAAGAAAAAGTTTTCTTATATTTATATAAATTGAAAAGAAAATAAAAATAGATTGCTAATTTTGATGAATAATAATATTATATTTATAGATTTATAAATTTATTGAGGTGAAAAATATGGAATTAAAATCATCAGCATTCAAAGCATATGATATTCGTGGAAAATTCCCAGAAGAAGTTAATGAAGAATTAGCTTATAGAATTGGTCGTGTATTTCCAACATTATTTAATGCTAAAAGAGTTGCAGTAGGTCATGACATCAGACTTTCTGGTCCAGATATTCAAAAAGCTTTAGAACTCGGTCTTACTGAAATGGGTTGTGAAGTTGTAGATATCGGTCAGTGTGGTACTGAAATGATTTATTTTGCAACAGCTCATCTTGGTTTAGATGGTGGTATCATGATTACTGCTAGTCATAATCCAAAAGAATATAATGGTTTAAAATTAGTTCGTAAAGAAGCTCGTCCTATCAGTGGCGATACTGGTCTTAAAGATATTGAAGCTAAAGTTATGGCTGGTGAACTTGGTACACCAGCAGAAGTACCTGCAAAAGTTATCGAAGTTGATATTATGAAAGATTATATCGACCATTTATTAACTTATGTAGATATGAGTGCTTTAAAACCATTAAAAATTGTTGTAAACTCTGGTAATGGTGCAGCTGGCCCAGCTATTGATGAACTCGAAAAACGCTTACCATTTAACTTTATAAAAGTAAATAACAATCCAGATGGTACATTCCCTAATGGCGTACCAAATCCATTATTAATGGAAAACCGCGAAGCTACTGCAAAAGTTGTTCGTGAAGAAAAAGCAGATTTAGGTGTTGCTTTTGATGGTGACTTTGACCGTTGCTTTATTTTTGATGAAAATGGCGACATGATTGAAGGTTACTATATCGTTGGTTTCTTAGCAAAAGCATTCTTAAATAAAAATCCTGGTGCTAAAATTATCTATGATCCACGCCTCACTTGGAATACAATTGAACTTGTTGAAGAAGCTGGCGGTGTACCTGTTATGTGTAAGAGCGGTCATGCATTTATTAAAGATTGCATGCGTAAAGAAGATGCTGTTTATGGCGGCGAAATGTCTGCACATAACTACTTCAAAGATTTCTCCTTCTGCGATAGCGGTATGATTACATGGCTTTTAGTTGCTGAATTATTATGCCAGGCTGAAGGTAAAATGTCTGAAATGCTCAAAGAACGCATGGAACGTTATCCAATCAGCGGTGAAATCAATAGCACAGTAGCAGATGCAAAAGCTGTTATGGCTGCAATTGAAGAAAAATATGGTTCTACTGGCGAAGTTTGCAAAATGGACGGTTTCAGTGTAGATTATCCTGAATGGAGATTCAATGTTCGTATTTCCAACACTGAACCAGTTGTTCGTCTTAATGTAGAAACTCGTGGCGATAAAAAACTTCTTGAAGAAAAAACAGCAGAAGTTTTAGCAGTTATTCGTGGCTAATAAATATATAAAGTATATTTGATATTTATAAGTGCATAATTAATCGTCAATAAAAACTAAATATGATATAATAGGACTATTCAAATATATTTTTTTTGATATTTTGGATAGTTCTATTTTATGATAGGCTATATGTTTTAGTTAAGGGGGAAATAAAAACATGAGTATCAAATTGAAATCTGGCTTTACTTTTGACTATGATAACTTATTTGGCGAAGGTAAAGTAACTAAAGCTGATATCGAAGCTTTTGGTGAAAAATTAAAAGAAGCTCATAAAGCAATGAATGTAATGCGTGAAACTGGCGTAATCAAAGGTCATTTATCCAAAGATGGTGAACCTGAAAAAGTATTATTTAGCCAGTGCCCATATATTCAAGAAGGACCTTTGAATTCTCCTGAATCTATGAAACGTCTTCAAGATTTACGTGAATCTGTAAGAAATCGTGTAGATGCAGTTGTTTCTTTAGGTATCGGTGGTTCTTATCTTGGTAACAAAGTGTTATTCGATATTCAATGTGGTGAATTCTGGAATAGCAAATCCACTGAAGAAAGAAATGGTTATCCAAAATTCTATTTCAGCGGTAACAATATTGACCCACGTCGTACAAAAGATTTAATTGATAATCTTGAAGATTGCGCAGAAATTACAAAAACTCATTACAAACGCAACTATAAAGTAATGCTCATCGTAATTTCTAAATCTGGTGGAACACTCGACACTATGTCTAACTTCATGGTAGTTTATGATGCATTGAAGAAAAATCCACAGATTGAAGTAGAAGTTGTAGCAGTAACTGATCCTAACCTTGAAAAACCAACATTATTAAAACAGATGGCTATTGACCATAACTGGCCACAATTCTCTGTACCAGACGGAGTTGGCGGACGTTTCACTGTATTTACAGATGTAGGTCTTACAACAGCTGCTTGCATTGGCTTTGATATTGATGAATTCTTACGCGGTGCAAGAGATATGGACGAAGCTTGTAAATCTGACAATGTTTGGGAAAACCCAGCAATGTTAAATGCTGCTTTAAAATACATCGCTTCTGAAAAATATGGTCGTCATATTGAAGTTATGATGCCATATGGCGATTATCTTGAATCCTTATCCATGTGGTACATTCAGTTATTAGCTGAATCCTTAGGAAAACAGTTCGACAAAGAAGGCAATGAAGTATGCTATGGTCGTACTCCAGTTGTTGCTCTTGGTACACGTGATATGCACTCTCAGACTCAACAACATCAAGAAGGTATGCTTGATAAAGTTGTTCAGTTCATTCGTGTGGAAAAATGGGAAAATGATTTAGTAATTCCTAACGTATTCCCAGAAGTTAAAAAACTTGCTGATATCTCTGGCGTAACAATGGGTGACGCTTTAGAAGTTGCTCGTCAGTCCAATGCTGATGCTCTTGCTTCTAACAAACGTTTCAATGCATTATTTAGCTTACCTGAAATGAATGCTTATCATTTAGGTGAACTCTTATACATGCTTGCTATGTCCGTTGCTTACGAAGGTGAATTTGCAAATGTTGACGCATTTGACCAACCAGGTGTAGAAGCTTACAAACGCATAATGGGACCTAAACTTCAAGAATTAAAAGCTAAACAATAATTTTTAATTTTTGCAGTTGATTTTAGAAAGAGGATACGTTTGTATCCTCTTTTTGTCATTTTTAAAGAGGTTTATTATGGTGAAATATAAAGAATTTATACGAGAAAAACTTCAAAAATTGAATAATTTACCAAAGAAATGGCAACAGGTAATAATATGTATATTAGTAATAATAGTAGCTATTATTTATTGTTTTAGTGGTGGAGAAAAAACAAAAATAGCTGTAAGTGAAAAAGTAGAAAATAAAAATACGATTATTTCAGCAAATGGTGAAGATGAGGAAAAAAATAAAAATAGTAAGATGATTTATAACATGGATAAAGATATATCGACAATAAAAAATCCTTTTTCATTTGAACATGAAGAAAAATCAGATAGTAAAATAATGACAATCGAAGAAAAACAAAAAAATAAAGTAAATACAAGTAATGAAAATATAGAAATGAAAACACAGCAACAGCAAATATCAACGATAAATCAAAATGAAAAGAAGGTAAAAAAATCAATAGAAAATGAGCAAAATGTATATAAATTAAAAGCTATTTTGGATTTTAATCAAGATAAAGTAGCTTTATTTAGCATAAATGACAAAATATATAGAGTGCGACAAGGTGATATGGTAAATGATATAAAAATTTTAGCGATTGGACAAAATAATTTAATTTTGCAAGAAAGCACAGGAAAAGAAGTAAAATGCCCTTTAACTTAAAGCTAAAGAGTTTAATGTAATAGCTTAGGAGTTAATGATGAAAAATTTAATTAAAAAATACTTGATACTATTGACTGTAATTTTAGGGATAATTTGTAGCAATATAGTATCTGTAAGTGCTAATGAATTAGAAGCAGTAGATGTAGATATTAGAAATTTACTCACAAATATAGCTTTAGCAAATAATTTAAATATAGTAATAAGTGATGAAGTACAAGGAAATGTATCTGTAAAATTGAGTAATATAAATGCTCAAGATATGATAAAGATTATCGCGGAAAATAATAATTATACGTATCAATTTAAAGATAATGTCATTTATATAAGTAAGGGAGATAAAGATATAAATTTATATACAGTGCAGATAAATTATTTAGAATTAGATAAAATAGCACAAACTATAAATCTGATGTTAACAGGCAATTTGACTGATAAAATAGATGATAAAGATAAAAAAACAGCTATAAATAATAAAGTGATGATTGATGAAAGCGAAAATACAATAAGTTTTTATGGAACTTTGAAACAATATGAACAGATAAAAAATTTTTTACAAGAACAAGACAAACCGCAAAAACAAGTTTCATTAGAAGCAAAAGTAACGGCTATTCAAAAAGATGCTGCTAAAGATTTAGGTGTGAGCTGGGAATGGTCTAAACTTCCCCAATCACCAGAGCATGAAATAACTTATGATACAGTAAAGCATACAGTAATAAATGAAGATGGTTCAAAAGAAGAAATAACAGATTATTTACCTGTAGATGAAGTAACACGTAAATGGAATGATGATGAAAATATTCCTGGGGTAATTCGCTTTGGCAAAGGTGTAGATGGCTATCCTTATGAATTTTATTATGCTGCTAAGATAGATGCTTTGATAAGTGATGGCAAGGCAAATATTTTAGCGCGTCCAAACATCACTACCATACAGGGAAAAGAAGCTGTGATTAATATAGGCAGTGAAGTTCCTGTGCCTACTGTATCCACAACGAATTCAACAACTACAACTTCAATAAAATATCGTGAAGCTGGTATTATTTTAAAATGTACACCAAGAGTAAATGAAGATGGCATAATCACAGTAAAAGTACATACAGAGGTAAGTTCGCCAATGTATGTAGAAGATATGAAAGCATATCGTTTCCAAAAGCGTTCAGCAGATACGATAGTTCGCCTAAAAGATGGTCAAACTATGGTAATTGGCGGTTTGATTGGCAGTGATGAAGCAAAACAAATGAGTAAAATTCCTTTTTTAGGAGATATTCCAATATTAGGCAATTTATTTAAACATATACAAAAAAGTAAAAGTGATACAGAAGTTATGATTTTTTTGACAGCACATGAAGTAGATGATTGAATGAAAATTTTTTATGAATAGATGATAGATAAGAAAGTAAAGCGAGTTTATAGCTTTTATGATATAATATTTGCTTAGTAATAGCTTATATTTGATAAAATTTTTATAAGTATTGGAGATGAATATATGCTTAATTTAGAAAAATCTTCTCAAGCTTTTGCGCAGGCTAAAGAAGTTATGCCAGGTGGGGTAAATAGCCCTGTACGCTCTTTTGCTAGAGTGAAATGTGATCCACCTTTTATAGCTAAGGCTAGTGGCAGTAAAATTTATGATATTGATGGTAATGAATATATTGATTATGTAGGTTCTTGGGGTCCAATGATAGTTGGTCATGCTCATCCAAATGTAGTAAAAGCAATTCAAGAAGCAACAACTCGTGGTACAAGTTACGGTGCACCTACATTATTAGAAACACAACTTGCTAAAAAAGTAATAGAATTAATGCCTTCTATTGAAAAAATTCGTATGGTAAATTCAGGTACAGAAGCTACAATGAGCGCTCTTCGTGTAGCTCGTGGTTATACTGGTCGTGATAAAATTGTAAAATTTATCGGCTGTTATCATGGTCATGCTGATAGCTTACTTGTAAAAGCTGGTTCTGGTGCAGCTACTTTTGGTCAACCAGATAGCCCAGGTGTAACAAAAGGGACAGCTAAAGATACAATTACAGTTCCATATAATGATATCGAAGCTTTTGTTAATTTGATGAATGAACAAGGCGATGAAATTGCAGCTGTAATCGTTGAACCAGTTGCAGGTAATATGGGTCTTGTACTTCCAAAACAAGGCTTCTTATCTACACTTCGCAAAGAAACAGAAAAACATGGCACTGTACTCATCTTTGATGAAGTAATGTGTGGCTTTAGAGTAGCGTTAAATGGTGCTCAAGCAGCTTATGGAATTAGACCTGATTTGACTTGCTTAGGTAAAATTATAGGTGGTGGTCTTCCTGTAGCAGCTTATGGTGGTAAACGTGAAATCATGGATTGTGTATCACCAAAAGGCCCAGTTTATCAGGCTGGTACATTGAGTGGAAATCCACTTGCTATGACTGCTGGTATTGCTACACTTGATATAATTTCTGCTGACCCAGCATGGGGTAAAGCTGATTATACACGTGAATTATCTATTAAAACAAAACATGTTTTACAAGGTTTTGCCAAAGCAGCTAAAGATGCAGGTGTAAAAGTACAACTTCATCAAGCAGGTTCAATGTTTGGTGTATTCTTCAATGAAAATGATGTATATGACTATGCTACATCTGAAAGCTCTGATCAAGAAGCTTTTGGCGTATGGTTCATGTCTATGCTTGAACAGGGAATATATCTTGCTCCATCTCAATTTGAAACATTGTTCATGTCTGGCGCTCATAGTGATGATGATATTGTAAAAACTATTGATGCTGCAGAAGTTGCAATGAAAAAAGTAGCAGAATTTCTTAATAATAAATAATAAAAAACTAAAAAATATATAGCAAAATCTAAAATCCTTAGTATAATAAAACAGTATACTAAGGATTTTTTGATTTTTATAAGAGGACGTTATAATTGATTTTAATAGATAAATTTAAATTAAATTTGAAAAAAATATATAATGGTTTTAAAAATATAATATTAAGCCCTGCAAAAATAATAGATTTATGTTGGCAAAAAATATTTAAAGTCATAGAACAAGAATTTTTCTTTATTAGTTTAATGATGATATTCAATTTTATGCCATATTTATACTTGTTTTGTTTATATAATCAATATGAAAATGCCATAGGCGGTTTATTTAAGCCTTTTAGCGTGATTATTTTCATGGGATTAATTATAAATTTTCTACATGGTAAATTGAAAAAATGCTTGAAGTATTTTATTTTAAGTATAAGCATGATTTTATCTTTGATGGAATTATTTATAATTGGTAAATATTATACTTTTACTACAGCAGGGATAATAAGTGTAATCATTGGTACAAATCTTCATGAAACGATAGAATTTATCACTATGTATTTTTCCTGGAGCTATTTGATTTTTATAATTGCTTTAGCTTTAATCATTTATTTATTAAATTATATAAGTAGAAAAGTAAAATTAAATAATAAATTAGTTATTTTATTTTTACCTTATTTTTGTTTATATAGTTTATTTTATGTAATCATACCTGGGAAAAATCTCACAGAATGTTTGACTTTTACAAGGCTTATAGCACCTGTAGAGCAAGCTGTAGAAGATGCGATAGCCTTTCGTGAAATTTACACAAATATGCAAAATAATGTGCAGATAGTGGATAAGGGCAGAGATATACCAAATATTGTATTTATTTTAGGTGAGTCAACATCAAAAGGTCATATGAGTTTATATGGTTATCCATTAGAAACAACGCCAAAGATGGATAAGATGGCTAAAAATAATGAGCTCTATGTTTTTAAAGATGTAATCAGTCCCCATGCTTATACTATCGGTTCACTTCGTGAAGTATTTACTTTTCACAATTATGAAGCCACAAATAAATGGTATGAATGTAATAATTTATTTGATATCATGAAAAAAGCAGGTTATAAAACATATTGGCTTTCTAATCAAGAGACTTCAGGTCAATGGGCAAATGTGGCACTTGCTTATGCTAATCGTTGTGATTATAAGAAATTTACAGGAATTAGACAATCATATGAGAAATCTTATCGTGCTGATGGTGAGTTATTGCCTTTATTATATGAAGCTATGAATAATGATAGTGATAAAAATTTTTATGTATTGCATTTAATGGGTTGTCATGGTGAATATGAAAATAGATATACGCCAGATTTTGCTAAGTTTTCTGATGTAGATGAAACAAAGGGAATAATAAAAACGCAGGAAGCAAAAACGAAAAGAGCACAGTATGATAATGCTATTTTATATAATGATACGATTGTAACTCAAGTTATGGAAGCTTTTAAGGATAAAGATGCTATAGTTATCTATATGCCAGACCATGGTGAGGAAGTCTATGATTTGAAAAATTTCAATGGTCATAGTGATGATAATCCTACTAAATCTATGTTAGAAATACCATTTGTTATTTATACTACAGAGAAATTTAAGCAGAAATATCCTCTAGTAGATGCACAGATTAGAGCTTCTGTAGATAAAAAATATATGACAGATGATTTAATTCATACTATTTTAGATATTACAGGGATAAAAACACCAGAATTTCAGGAAACGCGAAGTATTATAAATCCATATTATAATCAAGAACGAAAGCGAATTTTCTTAGACAAAGATTATGATAATTGGCAATGATTTCGAGGCGATTATGTATATAAGAAATTATCAAAAGAATGATTTAAAAAGTATTATTTTTTTATTTAGAGAAACTGTGCATAGTGTGAATAGTAAAGATTATACACAAGAGCAGGTAAAAATATGGGCACCTGAAAATATTGATGAAAAAAGTTGGCATTTGAGTTTATTAAGCCATTATACATTGGTAGCTATAGATAAAGAAAAGATAGTGGGCTTTGTCGATTTAGATGAAAATTATGTAGATAGATTATATATAGCAAAAGATTATCAGCGACAAAAAATAGCAACTAGATTAATGGATAAAATAGAAAATTATGCTAAAAAACAAGGTCAAATATCTTTATATAGTCATGTATCGGTAACTGCTAAAAAATTTTTTCTAGATAGAGGTTATATCGTAAATAAAGAGCAATATGTTGAAAAACAAAATATTTTATTTAAAAACTATATAATGGAGAAATTTTTATAAAAATAAAACGCTTATATTACTAATTATTTGTAGTAATATAAGCGTTTTTTTAACGTTTAAAGAAATGAAAGATAAGCCAAGCTACGACTCCGACGCCAAGTAAGGTTAAAAGTGCAGGTAGTGCGACAAAAAAGAAAAAGCCAATGATAGCAATACCGCCGATAGCCATTAAACCTCGAGTGAGCCAGCTAGAAGAGGATTTTCCTCCAAGATTAATATAACGGACTTTTATGCCACTAGAACGTGGTGAACGATAATATCTATTATTATAAGATTGTTGATATTGTTGCTGATTTTCTTGAGTTGTTTCTTTGCGATAATTATTTTCGTCTTCGATTGTAATACCATCAAAATTATTGATTTCTCGATTACTCATAGTTTGCACATCGTGGATATGATAGCAATTCGGACAGATACCATGTTCATCTAATTCGTGATTACATTTTGTGCAACGCATAATTTTTCTCCTTATATTGTTAAAACTAAAATACATTCATATTTTAAGTATATTAGTCAAAAAGTCAATTGTCAAGGATTTGTCAAAAACTGGAAAATATTTTATTTATCTTTGTTAAATTTAAAATCTATTTGTAAAAAATTTTACATTTTCTTCACATTGTAAGAGAATTATAAATTAATTCTGTCATATTTATTTTAAATTTTACAGAAAAGTCATTGTAACTTTACATTGAGTGAGTATACTAAGTACAACAAATTAATTGCAAGGTATTTTTAGGAGGATTAAGGTATTATGAATTGGAAAAAATTAGCATCTCTTGGCGTTGTCGCAATGATGTCTCTTAGTATTTTAGGTTGTGGTAGTGATACTGCTTCTAATGATAAAGCTGCATCTTCTAGCAGTCTTTCTGGTAGTATTACAGGATCAGGTTCTTCTGCGTTATTACCTTTAGCTAAAGACGCTGCTGATAAATTTAAAGAATTACATCCAGAAGTTTCTATCACATTAAATGGTGGCGGATCTGGTACAGGTCTTAAACAAGTTGCTGATGGTTCTGTAGATATCGGTAACTCTGATGTAGCTGCTGATACAAAACTTGATAAAGCTGTAGCTGATGGTTTAGTTGACCATAAAGTTTGCGTTGTAACAATGGCTCCAGTAGTAAATAAAGATATTGCAGCAACTGTAAAATCTTTAACAAAACAACAATTAACAGATATTTTCACTGCTAAAATCACAAACTGGAAAGAAGTTGGCGGTCCTGATGAAGAAATCGTATTAATCACTCGTCCTTCTACATCTGGTACTCGTGCATTATTTAAAGAATTTGCTTTAGGTGGAGCTGAAGAAGCTTCTAATAAATCCTTAGAAACAGATGACTCTGGTACTTTACTTCAGAGCATTAAAGATAACAAAGGTGCAATTGGTTATGTAGCATTATCTTATCTTGTAAATAATCAAGATGTTGCAACTATTTCTGTTGATGGTGTAGCTCCTACTTTAGAAAACACATACAATGGTACTTATCCTGTATGGGGTTATGAACATATGTATACTAAAGGCGAACCTAATGCTACTGTAAAAGCATATTTAGATTTCATTATGTCTGATGAATATGGTAAATCCATGGAAGCTCAAGGTTACGGTGTAACTAGCAAAATGCAAGTTCAGAGATAATTAGAATAGAAAATTGGGCGAATGAATTTTCGCCCATTTTTTTTGCCAAAATAAATGCTAATTTTTATCAAAGGAGTGTCAAAATGGAATCATCACATACAGCTGTATATCGTCAAAATAATATTTGGCGAGGGATTATCACAGCTTGCGGTTTATTAATGATAATTATAACCTTAGCCATTGGGGCATTTTTATGCTACAAAGGTGTAGGTACATTCACTACATATGGTCATAGCGTGGGTGAATTTTTATTTTCTTCACAATGGGCACCAGCCGATAATGCTCAAGGTGGCGGTAAAGTCGGTGCAGCAATATTCATTTTTGGTTCAATTATCACTTGTGCTTTAGCACTTTTGATTTCAACACCATTTAGTATTGCAAGTGCGATTTTCATGACAGAAATTTCTCCAGGGATTGGTAGAAAAATTCTTCAACCAGCTGTAGAAATTTTTGTAGGTATTCCTTCTGTTGTATATGGTTGGATTGGTCTTACAATTTTAGTTCCATTTATCAAAGATTTATTTGATTTAAAATTTGGTTTTTCTGTACTAGCAGCAAGTATTGTTTTAGCAGTAATGATTTATCCAACAATTACTAGCTTATCTGCTGATGCGATTAGAAGTATTCCAAAATCTTTCCGTCAAGCATCTTATGGTTTGGGTGCTACTCGTTGGCAGACAATCAGTCAAGTTGTAATACCAGCATCTAAATCCGGTTTGATGACTGCTATTGTTTTAGGTCTTGCTCGTGCATTCGGTGAAGCTTTGGCAGTAGCAATGGTTATCGGTAAGATGAAAGCTTTTCCAGAAAGTCTTTTATCCCCAACTACAAACTTAACAGCAGCTATTGCTTCCGATATGGGTGGGGCGATGGAAGGCAGTGAATACAATATAGCTTTATGGTCTATGGCTTTATTGTTATTCATCATTTCCTTAGTATTTATCTTCATTATTCATTATATTTCAGCTAAAGGAGGCCATAAGGCATGAGCGTAATTCAAAGAGCCAAATTTATGGATAAATTGATGACTGGCTTCTTTTATGTTGTCGCTGGTTTTTTCTTATTATTATTGTTGGCTTTTACTTTATATGTAATTATTAAAGGTTTTGCAAATTTTACTCCGAATATGTTTTCCTTTACTAGAAATGGTATAGGTAATCTATTTTTTAACACTATTTATTTAGTATTTTTATCTTTGCTTGTAAGTGTTCCTCTTGGGATTGCAGCTGGTATTTATATGGCTGAATATGCAAAACCAGGAAAAACTACAAAATTTTTAAGAATTTGTATTGAAACATTATCCTCATTGCCATCTATCGTTGTAGGTTTATTTGGTTATTTAGTATTTATTGTAATGACAGGTTCTCAATGGAATTTATTTGCAGGTGCTTTAGCTGTATCTATTTTGAGTTTACCTTTGATTACAACAGTAACAGAAGATGCTTTCCGCTCATTACCTCCTGGATATAAAAAAGGTAGTATGGGTATGGGTGCTACACTTTGGCAGACTATCCGTTATGTAATGCTTCCTGCTTGTATGCCTCGTATTATGACAGGTGTAATCTTAGCTGCTGGTCGTGGCTTTGGTGAAGCTGCTGCACTTTTATATACTGCAGGTATGAGTACAGATATCGTTTGGTCAAATTGGAATATTTTTTCCCCAACATGTCCGCTCAATCCATTTAGACCAGGGGAAACTTTAGCACTTAATATCTGGGCATCAAGAACAGAAGCTTTAGCTCCTAATGCTGCAGATATTGCAAATTTATCCTCAGCAATTTTGATGATAATGGTATTTTCATTTAGTATAGGTGCTCGTTTTTTAAGTAGTTATCTTGATAAGAAAAATGGAGGAAAATAAACGTGGCTAATAACGCTGATATAAAATTTAATGTTGATAATTTGGAATTATTCTATGGTAATTTTAAAGCATTAAAAGGCATTGACATGGAAATCAAGAAAAATGAAATTACTGCTCTTATTGGGCCATCTGGTTGTGGTAAATCTACATTCTTAAAAACTTTAAATCGCATGAATGATTTAGAAGATGGTGTAAAAGTAACAGGCAGAATTCATTTAGATGGTGTAGATATCTATAAAGAAATGGATTCTATTACACTTCGTCATCGTGTAGGTATGGTATTCCAACAGCCAAATCCATTTCCAAAAAGCATCTATGATAATGTAGCTTATGGACCAAGAATTCATGGTATTCGCAAAAAAAGCCAATTAGATGAAATCGTAGAAAGAAGTCTTCGTCAAGCTGCTATTTGGGACGAATTAAAAGACCGCTTAAATAAATCTGCACTTGGTTTATCTGGTGGTCAACAACAACGTTTATGTATTGCAAGAACTTTAGCAGTTCAGCCAGATGTTATCTTGATGGACGAACCTACTTCTGCTCTTGACCCAATTTCCACAATGAAGATTGAAGACTTAGCACTTGAATTGAAAAAGGATTATACAATTGTAATCGTTACACATAATATGCAACAAGCAAGCCGTATATCCGATAAAACAGCATTCTTCTTATTAGGTGAGTTAATCGAATACGGAGAAACTACAGAGTTATTTGCAAATCCTAAAAATCCAAAAACAGAAGAATATATTACTGGTAGATTTGGTTGATTTGTATAGTGCGTTTATTTAAAGGAGATAAAAATGGCTAATAGAATAAAATATATAAATGAATTAGATTGTTTAATTAGAGATGTAGAATTAGTAGGAGCACAACTTCAAGAAACTTTAGATGAAGTTATAAACAATTTAGTAGAAAAAAATGAGATTTTAGCAAAAAAAATCATAAAAAATGATGTATGGTTTAATAAAGCTGAACATGATATCAATGAAAAATGTTTGCGTTTAGTATTGACTCAAGCACCTGTAGCTACAGACTGGCGTGAAATTGCTTCCATCATGAAAATGATTGGTGATATTGAACGTATGGCTGACCATTGTGCAGATATCTCTAAATACACTATGAGCTTAGCAAAAGAAGAAACTGTAACATTGCCAGATTATTTTGGTGATATGGTAAATGTTATGCGTGAAATGGTTTTTGATAGCGTAAAATGTTTCAGAGATTCTGATGTTGATTTAGCTAAAAAAATTATTGAAACAGATAATGTAGTAGATAATTACTTTAAAAGATTTCGTGAAGATATAGCTGGATTGATTAAAGAAAATCCACAAAATGTAGAGGCATATCTCAATTATTTGATGATTGGTAAATATGTAGAACGTATAGCCGACCATTCTACAAATGTAGCTGAATGGATTATCTATATTGTTAAAAATGAATTAAAATAAAAAATAAAACTCATAATAGATAGTTATATTAGAAATATTTTCGTACAAAAACTATTTATTATGAGTTTTTTATTGTCTTTTAAAATATATATGATTAAACTTAAATATGAGGTGATAAAAATGAAACTGAAATATTTAAGTTTATTATTGAGTTTAATTTGTATTATGCAATTTATGACAGTACCTTCTTTGGCAAATGCACAAGCTATGGAAATAAAATCTAATTTAACAATTGATGTGGAAGACATAAAAGATACAGCAGAGTATAAAGGTTATCTTTGGCGCATAGATGCTAAAGATGATGATAATTTGCCTAGAAATTTTCGTACATCAAAGGATAAGTTCAAAAAGGCAAGTGATAAATATGGAATTGATGTTAATTATGTGCCTATAAGAGAAGGTTTAGATGAACTACAAGCTTCAGGTAGTGCGCAATTTTCTTTAAATCAATTTTCCGCTTTAACTAAAGCTTTGCAGGAAAATGGCGCTAAAGATATTTATATAGTGGATTTAAGACAGGAAAATCATGGATTTTTTAATAATGATGCTGTTAGCTGGTATGGTAAACGAGATTGGGCGAATATAGGAAAATCAAGAGAAGAAATTATTCGTCAGGAAATGAATTTATTGAAGGCTAATCTCAATAAAAACACAAAAAGAGCTACTTTAGATGACGATAAAAATGCTGATGAAGTAGATACTTCCTTGATAAAAACAGTAACAACTGAAAAAAATCTAGTGAAGAAAAGTAATTTACATTATATGAGAATAACAGCAACTGACCATGTTTGGCCAAGTCCTGAAAATATAGATGAATTTATCAAACTATATAAATCTTTGCCTAAAGATGCATGGCTACATTTTCATTGTGAAGCTGGTAAAGGAAGAACAACAACATTTTTAGCAATGTATGATATGATGAAAAATCCACAGGTGCCATTAAAAGATATATTATATCGTCAATTATTATTAGGTGGAAATTATGTGGCATATACAGAAGATATTTCCGCTAGCAGTAATTGGAAGGCGCCTTATTATAATCAAAAAGCAAAAATGATAGAAGTTTTCTATCAATATGTACAGGAAAATCATCAGAATAATTTCCAAGTTTTATGGTCAGATTGGCTTAAAAATCATAGTTTATAAATAGGTTAATATTTAATTTAGATATATATCTATAAAAACTTTTAATTGATAAAAATAGATAATAAATTCCTATAATATGCTTTAAAATAAGAAAAACATCATGAGAGTTGATAAGTATAGTATTTTATATTTTAGAATTAAAACCTATTAAATTAATATGTAAATACTATCTATTAATAATTTTTTATTGTGATATAATGTTGATGTTAAAAAGATTTAAAGCTTGTAGGAAAGAAGGCGATAAAATGAGTACAGAATATGTATATAAGTCCACAAAAAAAATAGAAGAAATTTTAAATGCGATTACCCATGGAGTGGGAACGCTACTAGCAGTTATTGGTTTGGTTGCAATGTTGTATTATGGCTATGATAAAGGAATTTTGCATTTAACAAGTATCATAGTATATGGTGTTTCCATGATATTATTATATTTAGCTTCGACACTGTATCATAGTTTTAGTTTTTGCAGTCAAAAAGTGCAATCTGTGTTTAAATGTATAGACCATTCGGCAATATATTTACTAATTGCAGGCAATTATACGCCATTTGCTTTGATAGCTCTATATGGTACTTTGGGCTGGGCTGTATTTGGCGTAGTTTGGGGATTGGCTTTAGCGGGAATAGTATTTCAAATTTTCTTTTATAATCGTTTCCGCGTCATTGGTACTATTTGTTATTTAGTCATGGGTTGGCTTGCTGTTACCATCGTAAATCCACTACTTGATACTTTGTCTGTAGAAGCTATTTGGTGGCTTGTAGCTGGTGGTGTTTTATATAGTATTGGTGCGATTTTTTATTTAATCCGCAAGATACCATATAATCATGTTATTTGGCATGTTTTTGTGATTTTAGGCAGTGCAGCTCATTTTATTACAATTTATTGTTATGTATTGCCACTTAGTATAGATTAATTATTTTGATAAAATAAAGGCTCAATTATCTAAAATAATGGTAGATAGTTGAGCTTTTTCTTATTTTCTGTTTTAATTAGAAATAAGAGGATTGACGAGAAAAAAAGCTAATTATATAAAGAGAAAATATATAGTCTAGGATATAAATTTTATAAAAGGAGAGTGTTTTTGATGAATGAAGATTTGATGAAGGTAATAAAATCGGAAGAGGAAATAGAGCAAGAAGTAGAATCTTTATGTCGCTGGGCTGCTGCTAGAGCTGGCGTAATTGTCGTAGCACCTATACTTGGTCAAATTGCTCTAGCTGCTAATGAAATCTATCTGATAAAACGCATAGCAAATGTATATGATAAAAAATTCGATGAAACGGCTAGCTGTGCTTTTGTGGGAGCTTTAGGTGGTACATTTGTAGGTCAAAGTTTAGCGACTTTGATACCATTTCCACCATTACAAATTCCAATCGGTATGGCTGTAACTTATGCTGTAGGTAAGGCTGCTAATGCATGGATAAAAGATGATATGCCGGATATTAGCGAATATGCTGATAAATATAAAGATATTTTTAATAAGGCAAAAGAAGATGTAAAAAATATCATACCTAGTTTAAAAAATAATCCTGATAAAGATAAACCATTGGGAGATGAAGATAAAAAATTTAAATTTTAATATTAAGGAGGAGAAATAATGCGAAGTGCATTTGATATTATCGGGCCAATAATGATAGGGCCATCAAGTTCACATACAGCAGGTGCTGTGAGATTGGGATTGATGGCTAGAGCTATCTTAGGTGAAGAAGTAAAAATTATAAATATAAAATTATATGGTTCATTTGCGCAAACATATAAAGGTCATGGTACAGATAGAGCTTTGATTGCAGGTATAATGGGTTTTAAACCAGATGATGAAAGAATACGTAATTCTTTAGAAATAGCCAAAGAGAAAAATATTGAATTTAATTTCTCTAAAGTAGATTTAGAAGATGCACATCCTAATACAGCTATTATAGAATTGATAGGTGTAACAGATAGAAAAATAGAAGTTACAGGTGCGTCCATTGGCGGAGGCAATATAATTATTTCTGCTGTTAATAATTATGAAGTACAATTAAGTGGGAAATATCCATCAATAATTATCGTACATCAAGATATGCCAGGTGTAGTAAATGGTGTTACTGCAGCTTTAGCACGCTATAATATTAATATTGCCTATATGAAAGTTTCTCGAAGCGAAAGAGGAGCAGAAGCTTTGATGAATATTGAAGTTGATGATACAATTTCTGATGAGGCAGTAAAAGCTTGCAGTAGAGTTATTGGTGTAAAAAAAGTATTGCGAATTGATGCTATTTAATGAGGTGATTTTGTGATAAATTTTTCTTGCATACAAGATTTGATAGATATAGCAAATGCTCAAGAGCGAACTATTGATGATATCGTTGTAGAATATGAAGCAACACATAGTTTTAAATCTGTGATTTATATTAAAGAAAATATGCAAACTATTTGGCAAGTAATGAAAGAGTCAGCAGAAAAAAGTATAAATAATACGCAAAAATCTGTCAGTGGCATGGTCGGCGGAGATGCTCAAAAATTATTCACATTTAAAGATAGTTTTGCTGGCGATTTTGTCAAAGAAGCAGCTTCTTATGCAGTAGCTGTAGCAGAAACAAATGCTGCTATGGGGAAAATAGCTGCTTGCCCAACAGCTGGTTCTTGTGGTATTGTTCCAGGGGCTTTAATTGCTGCTCAAAATCATTATAATTATGATGATGAGCAGATTTGCAATGCATTATTTACAGCGACAGGTATTGGCATGGTGATTGAAAATAATGCTATGATTGCAGGTGCTCAAGGTGGTTGTCAGGCTGAATGTGGTTCAGCAGCTGGCATGGCAGCTGGAGCGTTAGTTCATCTTGCAGGTGGCTCTCCAGAACAGATTGGCAATGCAGTAGCCTTAGCGATTAAAAATTTATTAGGTTTAGCTTGTGACCCTGTGGCAGGACTTGTGGAAGTTCCTTGTGTAAAACGCAATGGATTTGCAACGACAGTAGCGATTTTGGCAGCAGATATGTCCCTTGCTGGTATAAAATCAGTGATACCAGTAGATGAAGTAATTGATGCTATGTATCGCATTGGCAAATCTATGCCAAAAAGTATACGTGAAACAGCTACTGGCGGTTTAGCTACTACACCTACAGGTATAGCTTTAAAAGAAAAAATCTATAGCAAATAATGATTGATATAAGGAGAAGGGAAGAGCAGTTGCATTTATGTAAAAAAATTATCTATATGACTTTGGGAATATATATGATGATGATATCAATATGTTTAGCAGGGCAAAATGATAATTTATCTAAAGAAACATCAGAAAAAATAAATTTAGTATGGCAACCAGTTATTGATGAAGAAAATGATTTATCAAAAATTGATAAGATTCCAGGAGTAAATGTCATATCACCATCGTGGTTTGTAATTGATAGTGAACAAGGGCATATTCAAAATAAAATAGATATAAATTATTTGAAAAATGCAAGAGAAAAAGGTTATAAAATATGGCCATTAATTCATAATGATTTTAATGCCGAAATGACACATAAATGGTTAAATGATAAAAAGGCAAAGGATTATATCATTCGTCAATTGATATTTTATGCACATCGTTATAATATTGAAGGCTATAATTTTGACTTAGAAAATATCTATGATGAAGATAGAGATAAATTGACTGAATTTATGAAAGAAGTAACTGAGGCACTACATCAAGATGAAGTTATAATCTCTATGGATATAACGGTGGCTTCAGATATGGAAAATTGGTCTAAATGTTATGATAGAAAAGCATTGGGTGAATATGTAGATTATCTTGTTTTGATGGCATATGATGAGCATGGTAGATTATCTAAAACAGCAGGGTCAGTAGCATCATTAAATTGGGTGGAAAATGGAGTAAAAGATTTAACAGAGCAAGTCCCTTCAGAAAAAATCATCTTAGGAATTCCTTTGTATATGCGTTTATGGGAAGAAGATTATGAAGGTAATATATCAGCTAAAACCTTAAATATGGAAGATGCCAATAAATTAATGAAAGAAAAAGATAAATATCCTATTTGGCTAAAAAATGAAGGTCAAATATATTTTGCTTATCATGAAGATGGAAAAATATATCGTGTATGGAAAGAAGATGTAAATTCTTTGCGCTTAAAAGTAGATTTAGTCAAAAAATATAAACTTGCAGGAGTAGCCTCATGGAGAAAAGGTTTTGAGACTAAAGATATTTGGCCAATGATAAACAAGCGTTTACAAAAATAAAAAAACTATTTGTTTATGATGAATTTCATAAGCAAATAGCTACATAGAAAAATAGAAGTAGAGGGAGTTAAAAATGCCAAATAGAGTATTAGGAGGAATTTTTTTAACCATAGCAGCTAGTATTTGGGGCGGTATGTTTGTAGCTGTAAAATTAGTAGTGGATATAATACCGCCAATACCGTTAGTATGGTTTCGTTATTTAGTAGCCTTTGTGGTATTATCAATGGTTGTAATCTATGAAGGCATTAATTTAAAAATAGATAAAAAAGATATATTATTATTAATCAGTATAGGGATAATAGGACATACTATTTCTATTGTTACTCAAGAATATGGAACAATGTATTCTTCAGCACAGATGGGTTCAGTTGTTACTTCAGCGACACCAGCATTTATGTTGATTTTTGCTGTATGGCTTTTAAAAGAAAAAATCACTTTGCGTAAAATATTATCCGTTATTTTAGCCACTGTCGGTGTAATCATGATTGCTGGCGTTGATAATATGGATTTTGATAAACAATTAGGTGTACTTTTTTCTACCATAGCAGCATTGACATGGGCATTGATGTCTGTAATGTTAAAATTGATACCTAGTAAATATCCGCCATTATTAATAAATTTTTATGCTGTAATAACAGGAATTGTATGTTTAGCACCACTTAATATACCGACATTAGATTTATTGCCATGGGATGAAATCTTAAATCCTGTAGCGATTGGTTCGGTAGTATATTTAGGGGCAGTATCTACAGCAGGAGCATTTTTGCTTTGGAATAAAGGTCTTTTATTGATGGAAGCAGGTGCTAGTGGATTATTTTTCTTTTTTCAACCTATAGTAGGGACTTTTTTAGGCTGGTTAATTTTAGATGAACAAATCACTTTGAATTTCTGGATAGGAAGTATATTGATTTTTATAGGTGTATTTTTAGTTACAGTTAGAAATGAATAATAAAAAAGAAGTTATATCTATCTTTAGGTATAACTTCTTTTTTTGTAAGTTTATTTATTTTTTTCATGAGAAACAGAAAGAAAACTACTGAGCATAATACTTATACAGCTTATACTTGTAAATACAATAAGGATAGCGATTGCTTTAGTATAATAGCAAGTAGGATAAATATCACCATAACCTATTGTGCCAAAAGCAATGACTACATAATAAAATAAATCAAAGATATTTGGATTATTTATAGAGTAGGCATCAACATAATAAATACTGCCAATATAGCAAAATAATGTTAAGGTACTGAGAAAATAAAAAATGATAAGTAGGGCTACTTTCCATAAATTGCTATGATTGAAGATATTTGTATAAGCTAAGATATTTTGCAAAATAAATTTTAATGTATTAGCTAAAAGTAAATAGCAGAGAATTAGATTGATAAAAGATAAGTAAAAAGCAATATTGTGAATTAAAAGATTAGAACTCAAGGGATAAGCAAAATAGATTAGACATAGATTTATGTAGATTAAGGCAAAAATAAAATTTAGACTAAAAGAACCGACATTGATGATTTTTATCAATATAATAGAAAGTAAAGAGATCAAATAATAAAAGATGTAAATAATGAATAAAGATAGAGGCTTAAAGCTGTTATAAATAATATCTAATTTTATATAAAAATCTACAAATT
>OGKR01000125.1_pt1 | contig 90474 bp, 82 predicted proteins | sample 1572431 | NCBI WGS metagenome assembly OGKR01 (sample SAMEA2582079, study PRJEB24529) | metagenome | biome: Human gut stool | place: China | collected 2011 | reverse complement strand
TAACAGATTTTTATCATCCAAATGATGAGGGCGGACTGTTGTGGAAAGACCCGGAAATCGGTGTGGAATGGCCGATGCCGGAAGGAATGACTGAGAAAGACCTTACTTTATCAGACAAAGATAAAGTGTGGGGTGGAATCACAGAGTATGTGAAAAACCACAAATAAATTGTTTTAAAGAAAGTTAAAAATATGTCAGAAAAAAAGAAAACAGTATTTTTGCCGTCTATTTTGTGGGAGAACCGCAAACTGATCATGAATCTGGCAAAGAATGATTACAAGAAAAAATTTGCAGGGTCTTATCTGGGCATTATTTGGGCTTTTATTCAACCAGTGGTCACAGTGCTTGTGTACTGGTTTGTATTTGAAGTGGGACTTAATTCAAAAGTGAACGATCTTAGAACTGGTGCGGAAGTACCTTTTGTCATCTGGCTGATGGCAGGTCTGATCCCGTGGTTTTATTTTCAGGAAGCATGGAGCGGTGGAACAAGCGTGCTGATCGAATATACGTATCTTGTAAAAAAAGTTGTATTTCAGATTGAGACGCTGCCGGTGGTAAAATTGATTTCAGCGTTATTTACACACTTGTTTTTTGTAACATTTACCATTATTTTATTTGCGTTTATGGGATATACACCGGATCTTTATACGCTGCAGGTTTTGTATTACAGTTTCTGCATGATCGTTATGGTTGCCGGTCTGATCTATGCGACAAGTGCGATCGTAGTATTTTTCCGGGATCTTGCACAGGTAGTGGGAATCTTACTTCAGGTCGGCGTATGGGTGACTCCTATTATGTGGGATATTAATACTATGACAAAGATTCCATCGTGGTGTGTATTTATTTTAAAATTAAATCCAATGTATTATATTGTAAACGGATACCGTGATGCACTGATCAATAAAATTGCTTTTTGGGAGCATCCGGGATACACAATATATTTCTGGATATTGAGTGTGATCTTATTGTGTCTTGGAACAGGTATTTTTAAACGGCTGCGCATCCATTTTGCAGATGTTTTATAGGGTTAGAAGTAAGTTTTTCGCAGAAAGGTAATTACATGGATAACAATATAGCGATAAAAGTGGATCATGTCAGCAAGATGTATAAATTGTACGATAAACCATCGGATCGTCTGAAAGAGTCTCTTGGATTGACAAGAAAGAAGAAATACCATGAGCATTGGGCATTGAATGATGTGTGCTTTGAGGTGAAAAAGGGCGAGACGGTAGGAATCATCGGAACTAATGGTTCCGGAAAGTCAACCATATTGAAAATTATTACGGGAGTTTTAAATCCAACCGCAGGAGAAGTGGTGATCGACGGAAGGATTTCAGCATTGCTTGAACTTGGTGCAGGATTCAATATGGAATATACCGGAATTGAGAATGTCTATCTGAATGGGATGATGATCGGCTTTTCCAGAGAAGAGATCGACCAGAGACTGGATGATATTTTAAAATTTGCAGATATCGGGGATTTCGTCAATCAGCCGTGTAAGACATATTCCAGTGGTATGTTTGTGCGGCTTGCATTTGCAGTGGCAATTAATATTGACCCGGAAATCCTGATCGTCGATGAGGCGCTGTCAGTAGGGGATGTGTTTTTTCAGGCAAAATGTTATAAGAAATTCGAAGAATTCAAGGAACAGGGAAAGACGATTATCTTTGTAAGCCATGATCTGTCGAGCATTTCCAAGTACTGTGACAGAGTGGTGCTCCTGAATAAGGGAGACAAGATGTCTGAGGGCGCACCGAAAGAGATGATTAATCTTTATAAACGTGTGCTTTTAAACCAGACGGTGAGTGGTCAGGATGGTAAAGTGTTGCAGGAAAATGAAGAACAGGGCAGCACAGAGACAAAACTGTGGAAGTCTCATTATAAAATAAATCCGGGAGTGGATGAATATGGAACCGGCGAGGCAGAAATCATTGATTTTGCGATTATCGATGAACATGGTTCGTATACCAATTGTATTGAAAAGGGAACTTCTTTTGCAATCAAATCCAAAGTGTTATTTAATCAGGAAATCCAAAACCCGATATTTACACTGACTTTTAAAAATATTCAGGGTACTGCGGTCACTGGAACCAATACAATGTATGAAAAAGTGGATGTTGGAACGGTTCATCCGGGAGAGGTTTATGTGGCGACTTTTGAACAGAATATGGATATGCAGGGAGGCGAATACCTCTTATCCATCAGTTGTACCGGATATGCAGATGGTAATTTTAAGGCCTACCACAGATTATATGATGTGTGTGGCATCACAGTTGTATCAGACAAGAACACAGTGGGATTTTATGACATGAATTCACAGGTCAGTGTAGAGAGAATCCGCTAGGTAAAGGGAGAAACATGAAAAACGAGATTGGAACAGGAATTGCAGATATTGCTGTTTTAAATGAAATCTATGAAATTGTAAAAACATATACAAAATCTCAATATCAAAATGTAATATATCAAAAAGCTTCGTATCCTTTTATGTATCACCTGGCTGAACTTAGGGGGAATATTATACAATGGCTTCCTATCTCGAAGGAGCATTCTGTGTTGGAGATAGGTGCTGAATGCGGTGTAATTACAGAAACATTAGTTCAAAAAGCTGGGGAAGTAACTTATATTACAGATACAAAACTACAGGATAATATAATACGTATGAGAATAGAAAAAAATATCTCAAATCTGAATAAAACAAAGATAACGGGATATTATGACCAATATTGCGAGATAGAAAATAAATTGGAAAAATATGATTATATTATTCTTGTGGGAAGCTTCAGATATGCATCGGAGATGTTGAAAGATAGCAAGAATCCATATGTAGAATTATTGAAGCAGTTACGGACACATTTGAAGCACAGTGGAAGGGTGATTTTAGCAGATGCAAATAGATTGGGATTGAAATATTTTGCAGGATGCCAGGAAGATTATTTTGGTGGATATTTTGAAGGGATTGAAGGATATCCAACAACACAGGAATTTAAAACTTTCACACATTGTGAATATATGCAGTTGTTAAAGGATGCAGGATATGAAAATATAGAATTTTATTATCCATATCCGGATTATAAGTTTACAACAACTATTTATTCGGAAAATTATCTTCCTCAAAAGGGAGAGTTAGGTAATAATCTTCGCAATTTCGATAGAGAACGATACCAGTTTTTTGACGAGAGACGTGTATTTGATACACTTATTGAAGAGGGACTGTTTGAAGAGTTTTCAAATTCTTTTTTGATATGTGCCAATTAATGAAAGCAGGATATGTTGAATGGAAAAGATTATATACTCAAAGTTTTCAAATGAGAGACGGGAAGAATTTCAGATTCGGACAGATATTGTGATAGAAGAGTCTACAAAGCAGAAGAAAGTATATAAATCAGCGTTATATGAAGAAGGAAAAAAACATTTAATTCATATAAGCGATGTATATAAAAAATTAACAGAGGCGTATGGTCAGGAGAATCTCTCTTTTTGTGAGTGCTATGTTGTAGAGGATAAGTTGGAGTTCCCATATATTATTGGGAAAACTTTACAACAGATGCTTGAAGAGGCAGCTGGAAATAATGATGAAAAATTAATAGATACTATTATTAGGCAATATATAGAATGCATGAAATCAGATGGTGGAAACGAACTATTTTATAACACAAAAGAATTTGAAAATGTGTTTGGAAAACAAATGTTACCAGAAAAATTGGTTTGTGCCAGTGTAAGTGATATTGATTTGATTTTTTCGAATATTATTGTAGCCGGTAATAAGTGGAATGTCATTGATTACGAATGGATATTTAAATTTCCGATACCAAAAAATTTTATTATATACAGAGCATTATTTCTTGCATATCATCAGATTAAAAGGTGTGCCAGTTTGGAATTAAAACGATTGCTGGGGATAGCTGGAATCACACAAGAAGAAGTGAAGTGTTACGAAGATATGGAAAAAAATTTTCAGAAATACGTTCTGAACAATCAAATACCAATTCGTGATATGATTTATAAATTGGATAATAAAGTAATTAATATGAATAAAGTGATAAATCAGACAAGAATGATTACTCAAGATACGAAGGACAATTTAAATATAATAGAATTAAAATATAACATAGACAGATTAGAAGTACATTCTGGAAATTTAATATGTTGTGGATGGGCGTATGCGAAAGACGGGAATGGAAAAACCTATCCGGTAGATATAGAGGTTGAAAAAAAAGATGGTACAAATGTTGCGAATGTAATGAATCGCAATTTACGTGTGGATGTGGCTGAAGTATTACAGATAAAAGAAGTGAATCCATTATGGGGATTTAACATTATGTGGTCCAGAGAAAATGACGAGGATTATCAGCTGATTCTATCAAGAGGATCGTGTGAACAAAAACATAATATTACAGATGATTATATCTCAAGAATGGAAAGAGAATACAGTCGCAGATATCCAAATAAAGAAGCGATGAAAAAACATAGGGATAAACTGACAAAATTAGATGATAAATATTATTTGAAAACGCTAGGCTATAAAGGACTTCGAAATATAAGGAGACAACGATTAAATCCTCAGGATGTACCTTACGCAGCATGGCGCATTTTTCAAGTTCCGGATGAAAATGAGCAAATGAGGCAGCGCACAGAAAAATTCTCATTTGAACCATTAATAAGTATTGTAGTACCAGCATACCGTACACCTGAAAAATTTTTGCGGGAAATGATTGAATCTGTGCAGAAACAGACATATGAAAATTGGGAATTATGTATTGCGGACGGTAGTTTGGATGATAGTATAAAAGATATTCTTGAAGAATATGCATTGAAAGATTCGAGAGTAAAATACAAACTTTTAGACGATAATTATGGTATTTCAGGAAATACAAATCAGGCATTGAATATGGCAACAGGAGATTATGTAGGATTGCTGGATCATGATGATATTTTAGAAGTAGATGCTCTTTATGAAGTAGTGAAAGCAATAAATGAAACCAATGCTGATGTACTATATACTGATGAAGATAAAGTATCGTTGGATTTAAGGTTATATTTTGATCCTCATTTTAAGCCAGATTATAATCCAGATTATCTTAAAAGTTGTAATTACATTTGTCATTTTTTTGTGGCAGGTAAGAGTGTGATAAGGAAAGTCGGAAAATTTGACAGTTCTTGTGATGGATCGCAAGATTATGATTTTATATTGCGTTGTATACGAGAGGCAAATAAGGTTTATCATATAGCTAAAGTATTATATCATTGGAGATGCCATCCGGATTCTACAGCAATGAATCCGGAAAGCAAATTGTATTGTTATGAGGCAGGAAAACGTGCAATAGAATTGGATTTAAAAGCTCGTGGTATTGAAAACGCAAAAGTAAAAATTGGAAAGTATTATGGAATGTATGAAGTTATATATCCTGTTAATACGATACCTTATATTTCTATTATTACGACGAAAGAAAAGAATATTCATCATTTACTACAGACAATAGAGTATACTGAGTATGAGGTTCTGGAAACTGGAGAAGAAGTGTTTACAGAAAACAAAATACAAGAAGCAATAAAAAGTGCCAAAGGTGAGGTAATATTATTTCTTTCAAGTGCAGAAGGAGCTGTAAATGATGATTGGTTAAATGTCATGTTGGGAAATATTTTGCGAAGTGATGTTGGAATTGTTGGACCGAAACTATTAAAAACGGATGGAACAGTATATTCGGCGGGGCTGGTGCTAGGTCTTAGAGGAGCAGCATCGGGAGTGTTTGTAAACTATCCGGCAGACAGCAATGGATACTTTAATAGGGCGATTACACAGCAATGTATGGGAGCTGTTGCGGTCAACGGTTTAATGATAAAAAAAGAATTATTAAAAGAATGTGGTGAATGGGACACGGATCTGAGTGTTGCGCAGGCAGGATTAAGGTTATGTCTTGAGGTTCAAAGACAAGGATATAGAGTGGTTTTTACACCAATGGCGCAACTTCTGGTGAAGGAAACAGCTGATTCGCCACATAGTATACAAATTGAAAATTTGGATTTTGAAAAAAAATATGAAAAATTACTATGTCGAGATCCATATTATAATTGCAATTTTGATCAAAACGGAGAAGAATTTTCATTATCTTATAGTTAAAAGGGAAGAGTCAGATGAATCATACAAGGGAAAAAATACAAGAAATTTTTTTGGCTATTACAGATTTAATATGTTTCCTGATCAGTTATTTTGGGGCGGGGTATATTTGGTTAGTGGAATTTCGTAAAGTTTCAATTACAAATATGCGACTGGAATTAATGGATAGTTTTTATATTACTTTTATTGCTTATCTGCTGATTGTTATTTTTTCTGATTTGGAAAAGAATTACATAAGAAGAAATAAAGGAACAGAACTATTAACTGCAGTCAAATCAGGAATTATTCTGATGATTGTAATGACCTTGACAATTTTTGTAAAACACAATAATGCTGATGTGTCAAGAGGTGTTTATATTGTTGCAGCAGTTTTTGATGTAGCATTGTTTTATATTTCACATATTGTTATTAAATATTATTTGTTGCGAGTATATCGTAACAAATCGGCTGTGAATCAGATATTTCTTGTGACAAATGCAGATCGTGTGGAAGAAATTGTAAAAGATGCTGATAGAACAAAAGACTGGGCAAGAAGAATTACAGGAATTGCGATTATTGATGATAATCAGGTTGGCAGATGGTATTATGGAGTGCCGGTAGTTGCTACTTATGACAATATGGTTCAATATGCTACAGAACAAATTGTAGATGAAGTATTTATTGATGTGCCATATGATAATGGTGAGGCATTAAAAGGTGTTGTGAATCAATTTGCAGAAATGGGAGCCACTGTGCATGTTTCTATTGAGATTTTACAGAGATTTGATGAATTTCACAAGAGTTTTAATATGATGGGAAATATTCCGGTGGTAACATTTTCAAATCAATATTACGATTGGAAAATGTTAATGGTAAAAAGAATTATGGATATTGCGGGAGCGATAGTCGGACTGGTTATTACAGCTGTTGTTACTATTTTCTTAGCACCACCATTGTTAATAGAATCACCGGGACCACTATTTTTTTCACAGAAAAGAGTGGGAAAGAATGGAAGATTTTTCAAATTATATAAGTTCCGATCCATGTATAAAGATGCAGAAGAAAGAAAAAAGGAATTGCAAAGCCAAAATGAAATGAATGGTCTTATGTTTAAAATGAAAGATGATCCAAGAATAACAAAAGTAGGAAAATTTATTCGAAAGACAAGTATCGATGAATTACCACAGTTTTTTAATGTGTTGAAAGGCGATATGAGCTTAGTTGGTACAAGACCACCAACAGTTGATGAGTTTCGGCAATATGAGGTGCATCAGAAAAGAAGACTTAGTGCAAAACCGGGAATTACTGGATTGTGGCAGGTGAGTGGTAGAAATAATATCAGTGATTTTGAGGAAGTTGTAAAACTTGATGTACAATATATTGATAATTGGAGTATTGGATTGGATATAAAAATTTTGCTAAAAACAATTAAAGTTGTATTTGAAAAAGATGGTGAATAGAAAGGAAAAGAAAAATGAGTAGAGAATATAATACAGAAAAGGAATACACCTTTTGGGAAATTATAAGATATAATTTAAGAATGTGGTGGCTGGCAGTGATCATGGCGCTTCTTTGTGCCGCTGCATTAGGAGGGTATAAGTATAAAACATTACATCAGTTTGTGGAAAAGGAAGTATACGAGAATAAACAACAGGTAGTGGGAACATTATTCGTTACAGATTATAGTGATGCAGGAATGACAGAAAGAATCGGGAATATTATGAAAATATCCAAAAGCTATGGAGCATATAATGCTTTTTGTGACGACATGGGAAAGATTCCGACATTTGAGGAATATGGAAAGTTATTTGATGTAATTCAGGGAGAATCATCAGGAGTAGTATCGTTTTATGTAACATATCCGGTTACGATAGGAAATGTCACAATATCTGATGAAAAAACGGCAAAACAATTTGTTAAGGGAGTAATGGATGCAACTGAAAAGGTAAGCGAAAGTTTAATAGGAACAAAATGTGCAAAAGTGATGGATGAACCATATGTTACACACGAAGTTGTTAAAGTAGAAAATTATTTTATCACACAAGACGATTTTAATAAAGCAATTATGAAAGCTATGACAGCAGGCGTGATTCTGGGAATTATTGTTGAGATTGTTTTATATACATTTTGGATGTTACTTTATAAAAAGCCTAAAAATGCAGAGGAAGTGCGTCAGATTTTAGATGCAAATATTATTGAGAATGTAAAAAAAGAGGACTGTGAAAATATTTTCAATAAATTAGCATTATATTTAAAAAATGACAAAGAGGAATGCAAGAAAATTAACTGCATTTCATTACGGAGTACCAGAAAAGATGTGGCACTTAAACTTGCGATGAGCTATGCAAATGAGCATAAGAAAACTTTATATGTTGATTTAGGGGCGACAGAAGAAAGCAACACGTCAAATTCCATTGGTCAATATATTTTGGAAAATAATCAGGAAATACAACCGGTAAAAATGAATGATTATTTGGATTCTGTAGGTAAAAATCAGGCAGATGAAAAAAACATTCATATAGTGGCAAGTGAAAAATTTATGCAGTTTGTAAATAATATGAGCATGCGATATGATTATATAATATTTAATAATCAGGACGCTGTAGATAATGCAGACGCTTATACAGTATCTCAATTATGTGATACAACATTTGTTGTATGTGGGCGGAAAAATGTAACTAATGAAATGTTATATAATGTAAAAAACACAGTAGATATTAACAACATTCAAATTGATGGAGTTATGATATATGATATTTAAAAATGTCATAAATATGACAGTTTTATTCTTTATAATGCCGATTTGGATAGGTAATTTATGGGGGGATTCACAGAAAGATACAAATGTGTTAGTCAAATTATGTCAATTGTGGAGTGCAGGATTTGTTACGATACTTGCGGTTGCACAAATAATATTAGTCCCCCTAGTTGCATTGCAGAAATCATTAACGATGGCGGTAATATTGTGGAAAGTTATCCTTGGAATATTATCAGTGTTTATTTTTCTTAGATTGATAATACAAAAAAATAAAATAGTATCATTTCAGAATGAAAAAAAAAGTATTTGTAATGTTGAAAAAAATAAATGGATTGTTATTTATGGATTGCTTGTGGGTGTTATGATTTTTATACAAGTGTATGTACCAGTAAAATACGAACACGGTGATGATGATGATTCCAGATTTATTGCAGAAGAAGTTTCTGCTGTTGTTCATGATACCATGTATATAGATGATCCGATCACTGCTTCAGAAATGTATTGGGATTTAGGAGAGGTGAAAAAAGATCTGACTTCTCCCTGGGCTATGTATGTTGCAATGTGTAGTAAAATAAGCGGAATAGCACCGGCTGTGTTATCACACACATATCTTCCTTTTTATTTGATTTTAATGTGTTATGCGGTATACTTTCTGATTGGATACGAATTAATGAAAAAGAATATAGAAAAAACACTAGTTTTTTTAATAATTATTTCTGTTTTAAACATATGGGGATATACTTCAACGCATACCTTGGCATCAATGTTATTATTACGTATATGGCAGGGAAAAGCGATATGTGCAAGTTTTATTTTACCATTTCTATTTTATGTAATGTGCAAGATAATGTATCAGAATTATGAAAAAAAATGGTTGATTTTTTTATATGTAATATCGATAGGTGCAAGTCTGTTGTCAGGCGTAGGTATTATAACAGTGCCAGTCATGATATTGCTATATGCAGTCGTTGATTATATTTATCATCGGAAAATAAAGAAATCAATACTTGTTTTAGGAAGCATGCTGCCTAGTATATTGTACCTGTCATACTACTTAGTAAGGTAAGGAGTTTCATGAGTAACTTTTTTTGCGGAGTCTGGAATGAATTTGTTAATTTTATAGGCGGAAAAGGCGGATTAGTCCATTGGATTTTATATTGTTTTGCATTGCTGTATTGTTTGTTTAGAACAAAAAGAACAAGAAAAATAATGGCTTTCCCAAGTGTATTAATATTAATTTTTTTCTTTAATCCTTTTTTTTATAAGTATATAGGTATAAGATTCCTTCAGGGAATATATTGGAGATTAATGTGGATGGTACCTATTATCTTTGTTATCGCATATGCATTAACAGATAGTGTATATAGAATTGAGAACAAGTTTTTACGACCGATTTTAATTTTATTAGCATGTATTTGTATTATATGTACAGGAAAAAGAATTTTTTCCACAGAAACATACAAAGAAAAAGAAAATGATTATAAAATTTCACAGGCAGCAATAGAAATTTCTGATTTAGTACAAAGCAATTTGAATGATTGGAAAGAAACAATTATTGTGCCAAATGAATTGTTATGTGATGTCAGACAATATTCCTGCTCAGTGGGGCTATTATATGGTAGAAATGCAGCGGGATTTATTTCCGAAATTGGTGAAAATGAGACAAGAGTATATGAGGAGATGAGCAAGGAAAATCCTGATATTAATTTGATAACCAATATAGGAAGAATAAATAACTGCAGATATATTGTTTTTAATAAGGAGTATCATAGAATATCTGAAGATTTAAGAAGTTATGGTTATGAAAAAATAACTATAATTCAAGGAAAGTATATAGTATACCGTTTGATACCGGAAGATACGCTGGAGAGGATAAATGGATAAATTAAAGACGATTTATAAGGAAACAGATTGGAGCAAAATTGGAATAGCTGCGTTTTATGGATATTTTGCGATTAACATTTTGATGAAAGCATTTGCATATGATCATGGAGATGATATTTACAAGTATTTTTTTGTTTTTGGGATGTTTTTTTTGGCTATTAAATTATTAGTTACAAAATATACATTGCGTGAAACTTTGTGGTCGGCTATTTTGCTTGGAATAGCAATTCCGTTATCAATTATTACAAAATCTAATACATGGTTATTATTGTTTTTAACAATTATCGGAATGAAAAATTGCAGTTATGAAAAACTCATAAAAATAGCTGTCTATATACGCTGCATCAGTGCCTGTGTTTTGGTATTGGGGTCTGTGTTTGGTGTATATGATATTGGATTCAAAACAACGCCGGATACTAATTATGTAGAATTACCAGTTTATGGTTTTGGAATGGGCGAGCCTAATTATGCTTTTTTATCTATCTTTCTGACCATCCTATTATTGCTCTATTATAATTATGAGAGACTGGATAAATGGTGGTTTATATGGACATCTGTTATTGCATTGATATTTTATGAATTTACTTTTTGTAGAACCGGAATTACAGTTTTTTTCTTCTGTTGGGGATTAATATTCTTTGAAAAAAAGGTAAAAAATGATAAAAAGAAATTTATTTTAGCTTTGTCTATACCTGTTGGTGCATTATTCAGTTTTATTACAATGCTGATTTTTAATAAGGAAAATCCTGTTTTAAAATTACTAAACCATTTTGTTTCAGGAAGAATATATATTATTAATAGTTATTTTAAAGACCAGGGATTGGCATTACTACCAAGACCACAAGAAGTATTTTATGCTAGTTATTATGGACTGATTGATAATTCCTATATGTTTGTATTGCTTTATTGTGGCTGGTTCGTGGCGATATTCTTTCTTGTACTGCTATGCCTTATGTTAGGAAAGCTTTATAAATTGAGAAAATACAAGGAATTGGTAATGCTTGCCGCACTAGCGCTATATGGAGTATTAGAACAGTTTGTCATGAACGGTTTTATGAATCCGTTTATTTTATTAGGTGCAGTTTTATTGTATCCAGATTTTTTGAAACAGGATAAAAACCAGAAAGTAATAGAAAAAGAGGAAACTTATGAAGCAATATCGAATTCTGCAGGTGCATAATTTTTACCGGATTCCAGGTGGAGAAGACGTTGTAGTCCGCAATGAAAAAAGACTTTTAGAAGAACACGGACATAGAGTTTATACTTATTACAGATCTAACAAAGAATTAGAAAAGAAATCGATAATTGGGAAATTGGTGTTGCCTTTTACTTCGGTATATTCATTTAAGACTATGCGAGAAGTAAAAAAACTGATAAAGGATCATCATATTGATATTGTACACGTGCATAATACGCTTACTATGGTTAGCCCGTCTGTTTTTTATGCTGCGTTTGCTTGCAAAGTACCTGTAGTCCAAACTCTTCATAATTTTAGAATGTTATGTCCGGCCGGGTCATTTTTCAGAGGTAATGTTATTTGCGAAGAATGTGTTACGAAGGGCATGCAATGTGCAGTCAAATATAAATGCTATCGTAATAGTAAAATTCAGACAATTGTCAGCGCAATGATATTATGGGTTCATCGAAAATTGGGAACTTATAAAAAGGTAAATTTTATATGTTTAACAGAATTTAATCGTCAGAAATTGCTGGATGCAATTGACAGTGGAACTAAAAAAGGAAAAATAGTTAATGCTTCAAAAGTATTTATTAAACCTAACTTTACATTCGCAGAAGGAATTGTGCCAAATGCGGAGAAAGGTGAAGAAGAATATTTTTTATTTGCAGGCAGAGTAGAAGCTTTGAAAGGCGCAGATATAGCAATAAAAGCATTTGAGCAGATACCAGATAAACAGCTTTATATTGCTGGCGATGGTCCGTTAATGGAAGAAATGCAGAATTATGTGAGAACACACAATATTAAGAATATTCGGTTTCTGGGATATTTACAAAAGGAAGAAATGAGTCAAAAATTTTATCATGCCAAGGCTGTTATAATGACATCACAATGCTACGAGGCGTTTGCAATGACAATTGCAGAGGCATATTCCTATGGTGTGCCAGTGATTGCAGGAAGGGTTGGCAATATGGATGGCATGGTAAATGAGGGCGAGACAGGAGTAAAGTTCATTTATAATTCTGCAGATGATCTTGCAAAAAAAATACAGGAATTTGAGAAGATGGATATTGCAGTTTTAAAAGAAAATGCAAGAAATTTCTATCAAATGCGTTTGCGCCCAGAAGACAATTATCAAAAACTCATGGAAATTTATAGAGATATGACACAAAATAAAACAGAGGAATAAAAAATGAAACGACTTGTTTTTATAACAAATGTACCATCTCCGTATCGAGTAGATTTTTTCAGATATATGCAGGATAATTATAAAGAATATGAATTCTATGTTGTGTTTTCTGGCGCAGGTATGGAAAACCGGAAATGGAGTGTTGATTTAAAAAAACTGGATAACGTTCATTTCTTGAAATCAAAAACAATTATAATTCGAAAACGCTTTGATGACCGTTATGTGTTTGTACCACTTGGGGTAGAAAAATTGTTAAAACAAATTAATCCGGATCTTGTGTTTGCAATGGAATATAATCCAACGATTTTGCGTACGGTACATTGGTGTTGCAAAAAAAAGATTCCATTTATTAGTTGGACAGATGGTACTCTGAATTCTGAAAAAAACATTGGCAAAGTGCAGCGTATGTCCAGAAAATATATTGTTAAACGTGCGGCGGCATTTATTGCCAGCAGTACGGCTTCCATGAATGCACAAATTGCTTATGGAGCTGAGCGTGAAAAATGTTTTATGTCATACTTAACGGTAGATATTCAAAAATATCTGGCTGTAAAAGAAAACTATGATGCCAGACAGCTTATTTATGTAGGGAGTCTGATTCAAAGAAAAGGATTAGATTTATTGATGCCAGCGCTTGCAAATACACCTGAGGATATTCGTTTAGTAATTGTTGGTGAAGGAAAAGAAAAGAAAGCGCTAGAAGAGCAGATAGAAAAACTTGGAATATCAAATCGGGTTATTTTTAAAGGATTTGTGGAGGGAGATAAACTTAGAAATCTTTATAAGGAGTCGGATGCTTTTATTATTCCAACGAGAGAAGATTGTTTTGGATTGGTGATTCTAGAAGCAATGTGTGCATCTCTTCCTATAATTTCTTCAAAATATGCAGACGGAGCATTTGATTTAATTGAGCAAGGAAAGAATGGATATATTGTAGATCCGGAGGATACAGAAGAATTTGCAGCCTGCATCACCAGACTTTTCGAAGAAGATGATCTTGTAAAAATGGGAGCTGAAAGTTATAAAAAGGCACATGAATTTGATTTTTCACATGTAGCGGAAGGCTGTATAAATGCAGTTCGTTATGCTATGAAACTGAGTTGAAAATAATGTATATTTCATTATGTCAAAAAATGATAGAAAGAGAAGGACATGAAAAGGAAAATTTTATTTAATGGACTTGGAAATCGTGGATGGATTGGTGGTTTATATTATTTGAAAAATATAATGTTTAGCTGTCTACAAAGCGAAAAAATTAAAGAAAAATATAAATTAGTAATATTAATTGATCCGGATCATGCAGATATTTTTAAGTGTTATAAAGACGAAAAATATCGGGATAATGTAGAAATTCGTATATATGATAGTGAAAATAAGTGGAAATTATTGATATATGAAATGAAACTTATCTGGTTGGAAGGTGTGAAATATTGTTATGCACTGGAACTTAATAAAATTGGTAGATTTTTTATGAATAAGGGTATTTTTTGGATACCAGATTTTCAGCATCGGACATTGCCTGAATTTTTTAAGGAAGAAGAACTTGCCAGGAAAATTATAAATGATACGAATATGACAAATTTATCGAATACAATGGTTCTTAGCAGCAATGATTCAAAACATGATTTAGAACGTTTTTATCCAGAACATAAGTGCCCAATAAAAGTAGTGCACTTTGTGTCTTATATAGAACCGGAGATTTGCAGTATTACACCAGAATTTGAAAAAGAAACAAAAAAGAAATTTGGATTAGGGCGAAAATATATTTATTTTCCAAATCAGTTTTGGAAACATAAGAATCATATTGTGGCAGTTCAGGCAATTGAAGAGATTTTAAGCCGCATGGAACAGGGGCAGGCTGATGTGATGCAGGATTATCAATTTGTATTCACTGGCAATCTGCAGGATTATAGAAATCCAGAATATATTGAGCAGTTAAAAGAAATAATGCAGGCACCACGTATGGTAAAACGAATAAAATTGCTTGGTTTTGTAAAGCGTGAAGAACAACTTAGCATTATGAAAAACGCAAAATTTATTGTGCAGCCGTCGCTTTGTGAGGGATGGGGAACTGTATTAGAAGATGCCAAAGTTTTAGATAAAAAAGTGCTTCTTTCTAATATTCCAGTTCATGAAGAACAAAAGAATGATAAGTGTGAACTGTTTGATCCAAAGAATCCGAAAGAACTTGCTGATAAAATGATTGTTTGGGCAAAGGAAGCAGAATACCAACCAGAATTGTTTACAGGCAGTATAGAACATGGAATTTCGAATATGTACAGAGAAGCAAAGAAATATTCAGAGACACTTGAACTTGTATTAGAATAGAGGAAGAATATGAGAAAAATGGTTATTACAGGTGTGAATGGCTTTATTGGTCGTAACGCCAAAGAATATTTTGAAAAAGAGTATGAGATTACAGGATTAGATTTAGCAGGAAATTATTGTGGAAAGCAGACGAAGGATCACAATATGTTTTATTATCAGTGTAATATGTCACAGGACTCTGCAGAGATGGCAACTATTTTTACTAGTGTACAGCCAGATGTGATTATTCATTGTGCTGGAAGTGCAAATGTTGGAGCATCTGTGATTAATCCAATGGCAGATCTGGATGGCAATTTGCATAGCCTGTATCAGCTGCTGCTTGCTTTAAAATCATTTGAAAAGAAACCCAAAATTATTTTTTTATCAAGTGCAGGTGTATACGGAAATCCCAAGAGATTACCAATTTATGAATCAGATGAATTAATGCCAATGTCGCCTTATGGACTTCATAAAAAGATGGGAGAGGAATTATGTGAGTACTATAACCGTATTCATGGTTATCAGATTCGTACAATTCGTATTTTTTCTGCATATGGAAATGGGCTTAGAAAACAACTATTATGGGATGTTTTTCAGAAATATCAGAATACAGGAAAGATAGAATTATTTGGCACAGGGGATGAAACAAGAGATTTTATCCATGTATCGGATATTATGAATGCCATAGAACTTATTATTAATTACGATGGGGCAGAACAGATATTTAATGTGGCAAATGGAGAAGAAGTTTCTATTCGACAATTAGCTGAGATATATGCGCAATGTTTGGGAGTTTCGAAAGATATTGTTTCTTTTAATGGAAAGGTGAAGGAAGGAGATCCTAAAAACTGGAGAGCAGATATCTCACTATTAAAGAAACTTGGATATGAAAAAAGTGTACAATTAGAAAAAGGCGTTGCTCTCTATGTAAAATGGGCGATGAACGAATAGTAGAAAAAGGAAATTGTTTTTAGTATGGATAAGAACAAAGAAACAGCTCCAGTGGTTTTATTTACCTATAATCGTCCGGAGCATACAAGGAATACAATTGAGGCATTGGCAAAAAATCAGTTAGCGGATCAGACAGACTTATATGTTTTTTCGGATGCGGCAAAGAAGGCAGGAGATGTTGGTAAGGTAGAACAGATCCGATCCTATGTAGAGAATGAAGTTTCAGGTTTTAAGAAAGTATCTTTAATTGCAAGAACAGAAAATTATGGTCTTGCACATAATGTGATTGAAGGGGTTACTGAAATTATAAAGCATTATGGAAAGGTAATTGTGTTAGAGGATGATTTACGCACTAATCCATTCTTTTTGCAGTTTATGAACGACGGATTAGAACGTTATCAAAAGGAAAAGAGAGTCACAGGTGTTACCGGTTATTCTTTTTTAGATGACAGAACTCCATATAACAAACAGTCATATTTGTGTGGATTAACAGGTACAAGCTGGTCGTGGGCCACATGGGATGACCGGTGGTCTTCTTTTGATGCTGAAGCGAAAGGCTGGGAAAAATTAATATCTGATGCAAAGTATCGAAAAAAATTTAATTATGACAATACCTATAATTTTTATCAGATATTAAAAAATCAGCAGCAGGATGCAAAGACAAATTCATGGGCAATCCGTTGGTATTATACAACGTTTTCACAGGAAGGATTGATTCTTGCACCAACAAAGTCTCTGGTTGGAAATGATGGCTGGGATGGCTCAGGTGTACATTGCGGAAAAGATGCTGCGCCAGGAGCAATTCACGGCTTACAGACAAAAGAAGCAATTACAGATTTTCCCAAAATAATAGAAGAACCCAAGAAAATTCGAAAGTATTTGAAACGGGAATTGATAAAGATTTCCGAACCAAATATCTTAAAGTTTATATATCATAAAGTATTCCACAAAAATTATGTGGGACAGGCGTAAGGAGATGTGATATGAAAATACTTGCAATATTTACATGTTATAATAGAAAAGAACTGACAAGGCAAAGTATCGAAACTTTGAGAAAAAATGAGAATGTAACGTTTGATTATGTGATCGTAAATGATGGAAGTACGGATGGCACGGCAGAAATGCTGGAAGAACAGCCGGACGCCATTGATGTTATTAATGGTGATGGTGGATTATTTTGGAATCGCGGCATGTATGAAGCCATTGAACACACTAAGAAGAAGCATTCAGATTACGAATATTATATGTTGATGAATGATGATACAAAGTTTGTTCCAGGTATTTTTGATGAAATACTACCGTCATTAAATAACAAAAAGGTTTTGATAGGAGCCATTCATGGTGAAGATGGAAAACTTAGCTATGGAGGTATAAAATATGTAAAAGGAATCAAGTATAAAAAATACGGACCAGAGGCACAGGATGTTTGTTTTGATACATTTAATGCAAACTGTGTGATTGTTCCACATGATATTTTTATGGAAGTATCAATAGATCCTTATTATCAGCACAGCATTGGTGATTTTGATTATGGATTACAGATCAGCAAAAAAGGGCATGAAATACGTATTTATTCAAAATATGTAGGAGAATGCAATGATACGGATCTTTCAAAGACCTGGCAGAATGAGAGTTTGCCTCGTTTAGAAAGGATCAGATTAAAGGAGAGCAGAAAGGGACTTCCGTTTGCGGATTGGTTTCATTTCTTATATAAAAATTTTGGATTGGGAACAGCGATTGTACGATCTATTACACCTTATATTCGTATATTACTCGGAACCAAAACAAGATATTCGGGAGCGTAAGTCTAATGAAAAATATTAGTTTTGTAATATTAAATTATAAAACTTATCAGGAGGCGATTGCTTGTGTAAATTCTATACTTACAACACAAACATTTCCAAATATTCAAATTATCATTGTAGATAATGGATCGCCTAATGATAGTGTAAAACAGCTTGAACAACAGTTTGTATGTGAAGAACGTGTCCATGTGGTCGTGTCAGATGAGAATTTAGGATTTGCAAAGGGAAATAATCTTGGAATCAAATATGCAAGGGAACATTTTCAACCAGACTTTATAGTTGTTGCAAATAGTGATATTATATTTGAACAACCAGATTATTGCGAAAAACTTATAGAAATTTATAATAGAAAACCATATGCAATTTTAGGTGGCGATATTATTGATGTCAGTCGGAAGCAGCATTTTAATCCTGTGGCGCAAGATCGTATGTACACAGTATCATATATGTACAAACAGGCGCTTGTGTCGGAGATGAAAGCATGGATATACCGGTTGATTAGAATGCTACATCTGAAAAAGCTAGTGGAAGATAAGGTAGAACAGACAACACGGGAAGTGAAAGGAAAAGATGTGACGGCAGATAGCTGCATTGAAGAGGAACTTGAAAATGTACTACTTCATGGTTGCTGTATTGTCTTTTCGAAAGATTTTTTTTGCGAGTTTGAAGGATTTTGGTCAGAAACATTTCTTTATGCAGAAGAGGAAATTATTTATTATCTTGCAATGAAAAAGAAAATGAGAATTGTGTATACACCAGAAATTGTCTGCATGCACAAAGAGGCGATAACAACCAAACAACTTTATCGGGATTATTGTGATGGTAAGGTTTTTTATTATGATAATGTTGCAAAATCATATTGGAAGTTTTATAAATTGATGAGAATATATGAAGATGAATAGTAAGAAAGTTACAATTGTTTGTTGTTATAACAATATTGAACAATATAAAAGATTTTGTGTCTCATTGGAAAAACAAAATATTGATTATGAATTGATTGGAATTGATAATCAGGAACAGAAGTTTGATTCTTGTAGCAAAGCATTGAATTCAGTAATTTCTGAGATTAATACAGAATATGTTATTTTCTCGCATCAGGATATAGAATTGCCGGAAGAACATATGTTGGAAGATTTTGTAAAATATCTTGAAGAAACAGGGCAAAGGGACATTCTTGGGGTAGCAGGTACATTGAAGGAATGCACAAAAGTTGCGTCTTATGTCAGGCATGGGACTAAACTGCAATGCGCAGGTGAAGTAAAATATAAAGGTTTATTAGAATGTGATACAGTAGATGAATGTTTTTTTGGAGGAAGAACCAAACAGTTTCAGAATGAAATGTTTGATGAAAGATTATGTGATGACTGGCATTTGTATGCAGTGGAATATTGTTTGCGCATAAGAGTAAATGGCGCTCATGCGTGGGTTTGCGATGTGCCACTATTGCATTATTCCAGTGGGAAAATTAATCATATATATAATGAAAATTTTCGAAAAATAGCAGCTTATTATGCAAGTGTTTCAGACAAAATAAAAGCATTGAATACAGTGTGTGGTTCAACAAAAACAGATTTCATACATCGAAATTTGTTTTATTGGAAACGAGAGATATTATTTAAGCTGCATCGATTATAAAAATTTGTAATTAGGAAAAATATATGATAGAAAAAAAATCATTGGTAAAAAACTCAATATTTAATATGATTTACAAGGGCTTTACAGCCCTTTTTCCACTTGTTACAACTACATACATCTCACGAGTGTTATTGCCTGGTGGAGTAGGACGCGTCAGTTATGCCAATACCATTGTGGCATATTTTACATTAATTGCATCATTAGGACTGCCAAGTTATGGTGTTAAAGCGATTGCACAGAGCAATGATACAAGAGAACATCGAACAAAAACATTTTGGGAATTATTTGCAATTAATTTTAGGGCGACAATATTGTGTATTGTTTTATATTATCTATTTGTGAATAATTTTGCCCATTTTGCAGATCGAAAGATGTTGTTTAATATTATGGGGTTAATGTTAGTGCTAAATATTTTTAATATTGATTGGTTTTATCAGGGAATTGAGGAATATGGGTATATTGCTACAAGAAGTATTGTTGTGAAGATTTTATCATTTGTAGCGATGCTTTGCTTGGTGAAAAATTCTGGTGACTATCTTATGTATGCATTTATACTCTGCATTGCAACAGCTGGAAATAATATTCTGAATGCTATTAATTTAAGAAAATATATTGGAAAACCAGATAGAGAACTTTCTCTTGGAAGACATATGCGCCCCGTTCTTGTTTTACTTGCATCTACAATTGCTACAGAAGTGTATACAATGCTCGATACATTAATGTTAGAATATTATCATGGTGAGACGAGCGTTGGATATTATTCAAACTCAGTAAAAATTGTGCGGATGACATATACAATGGTTATTGCGTTGGTAGCTGTTTTTTATCCAAGAATCAGTATGTATTATAAACAAAAAGAGTATGAACAGTGTAACGAATTACTTAGTAAAGGAGTAAAGATTCTTTTAATACTAGCATTGCCATGTACAGTGGGTATGGCTCTTACAGCAGATTATATTATACCATTGCTTTTTGGACAGGCTTTTTTGCCATCTGTTGGTACCTTACAAATTTTAAGCATTTTAATTCTTATATTTTCTATTGCATATTTTTTGGGACACATTGTTCTGACAGCAGCTGGTCTTGAAAAAAAAATATTGCATGCGACTGTTGCAGGTGCAATAATAAATGTTATTGCGAACATTTTGCTGATTCCGTCATTCCGGCAAAATGGAGCAGCTATTGCGTCGGTGTTATCAGAGATTACAGTTACTGCCATATTATTATGGAATGCAAGGGGATGCTATAAGATTTCAATTGGAAAATCATATGTATTTAGTTTGGTGACAGCAATAGCAGTAATGACAGTTGTAATATGCAGCTTGAAAACAGTATTGTTATCCAGACCATGGGTAGAAGTAATTATTATTGCAGTAGCTGCAATAGGCTATTTTATTGTGTTGTTATTATCTAAAAATAGTGTAATAATCGAATTAATACAGCGTATACGAAGAAAATGAGGATAAAATATGAAGAAAGCAGTTGTAACTGGGGCAAATGGTTTTGTTGGAGCAGCAATTTGTAAGGAGTTGGCAGCACAGAATATTGAGGTCATTGCTATAGTAAGAAATCAAAGTTCTGATATAAACAATATTTGTAGTTTAAAGGGAATACAAATTGTTTATTGTGAACTAAAAGATTATAGACAATTAAAAGAAAAAATAACAGAACGAAATATTGATGTCTTTTATCACTTTGCGTGGGATGGAACATCTGGTCCAAAGCGAGGGGAGCATGGAGTACAAATTGATAATGTGCGATATACATGTGATGCGGTAGAGGCATGCGCAGATATTCAGTGCAAACGATTCGTATTTGCGGCAAGTATTATGGAATATGAAGTGGAAAAAATGATGCAAACATCTGCTGCACCAAGAATGAATACACTATATTGTACAGCAAAACTTTCAGCAGATTATATGGCAAGAACCATAGCATCAAATCTACAGATTGAGTATGTACGAGGGCTTATTTCAAATATTTATGGTCCTGGGGAGGTGAGTGCAAGATTGATCAATACCAGTATTCGGAAAATGTTATGTGAGGAACATTGTGCTTTTTCAGATGGGAAACAAATGTATGATTTCATTTATATTACAGATGCGGCAAAGGCATTTTTGGCAATTGGAAAAGCTGGAATAGCAAATCAGACATATTACATTGGAAGTCAAAGCCCAAGACCATTAAAGGAATTTTTGATTGAAATGAAAAATCAGATTGATCCAAATCAAAGATTAGGACTAGGAGAAATAAAATTTGATGGAGTATCATTGAGTTATAAAGAATTTGACAAATTTGCATTGGAGAGAGATACAGGCTTTATTCCGGAAATAAGTTTTGCTGAAGGAATCAAAAAAACAGCAGAATGGATCAAAAACAATAGTGATTGTGTGTGAGGGATATATATTCATGATGATAAAATTAGTAATACTTTTAGTGGTGGCATTTGTATTACCAACCTTTTTAGGAAAAATCATTACAGAGATAGCGGGAATAGGAAATGAATATAAAACATCCTATTTGTTAGGAATAATAACCTTTTTAGCATTATTTTATCTGTGGATACAGCCAGATGTAAAAAATATGCAGTCTTTAAGTGATACAGCACATCATGTGATGAAATGTTTTGAAGTATTAGCTGCTATTACCATAGTTGGGTTTTTAGTTTTGGTAAACAAATATAAAAAAAAGAAGCATGTAATTTGGAAAGAAATATTGATAGTGTGTGTAGTATCTTTTTTATTGGCAGGAGTTTCTGTGTGTGTAAAACCAAATGTAGCAGATTATACAAAGGAAATGGTCAATACAATGTATATGCAAGATACGCTTTTTAATGTCGATCCATTGACAGGAAAGGAGTTAGCTGATTTAGATGCAGAGGAACAGGATTATTTACAGGAGTTTGCAGAATCACCATTTTCGGTATTGTATGCGGTAATGGTGTTTCAGACAAAAATTATTCCGGCAAAGTTGGTAAGTATCATTTTACCATTCCTTATTTTCCCGTTTTATGTATGCATATACTTATCGTGGGGAGAATATCTATTTCAAACAGACAAGGGTAAGCAGATATTTTTTGAAATTGTTGTATGGGGACTGTTAGTAATGGGATTGCTACAAAAATGGGATAAAATATTTGATATTTTTGGAAATCCATGGAATGGCGAAACTCTTTTTTTTCTAGGCATCCTTCCCTATTCAGTTTTAACATTTCTAAAAATGGAAGATTGTATTGTAGAAAAAAAGTATTTTTGTGTATTATTTATAATTGCAAATTGTTTTTCAGCAAAGCTTATGTATCAATATGGAATATTTGTGGAACTATTTGTGTCCATAGTGTTTTTGATTATTGTGTTCTTAAGGAGGTGGTATCATAATGGAAACAGTTATACAACTGCTTAAGGATAATTTTTATACAATTGGACAGATTGGAATTAGTATGGAACTTTGTGCTGTGTCGTTGTTGTTTCTTTTACTTGAAAAAGAAAAAGAGAATAACAGGTATCAGATTCTGTGCATGGTACTTTTTATTATCGTATTAAATCCAATGTCTTATAATAATATAACAACTTTTTGGTTTTTTGATGATTATTGGAAACTGTTTCTAGTGGGAATGCCATGCGTGTGCGTAGCATATGCATTTACAGAATTGGTTTGTGGAGGAAAATCTTGGTGGATGCGTGGGGGGATGTTGATTGCATGTATAGTTCTTGTTTGTTTAAGTAATCGATTTGAGTTTGAGGTACCAAGAATAGAAGTTCCACAGAATGCTTATGGAGTTGAAGATGAGATAGTAGAATTAGATAAGGTATTACAGTCAGAAGAAATTTCGTTAGAAAAAGTAATTGCACCAAGAGAAGTAGTAGCTTCAATTCGTGAAATAGATGCGGAAATTTCTCTACTATATGGTGAAGAACTAATTCAGAGAATGATAGATGGAACCTATGAGAAAAACGATGATGAAAGAAGTTATACAGAAATTTGTGCATCTATTGTATCTGTGCCTTCGGAAGTAGAAAATCAGATAAATATAGCAGAATTATATGGAAGTAATTGTATTGTGCTTTCAAAGAAATACGATAATAAAGCATTGATGAAAAAAAATAGTTTTGCAAGAATAGGTATGACTGAAAACTATGTGGTGTATGTAAAAAAATAGAAAAGGAAAAGAAATGGAGAAAAAAAGTGCTTCACGTGAATTGTTGATAAATATACTAATATTTGGAATTGGAACCATTGGTTCAAAACTAATAATGTTCTTTTTACTTCCAATTTATACGGCATATATGACGCAGTCTGAGTTGGGAGTGGCGGAGTTGGTAGTAAATTATATGAATTTTTTGTTTCCAATTGCATCTGTCAACATTCTTACTGCTATGCTAAGATATTCCATGGATTCCACAAATGACAAGAGAAAAGTATTACAAAACACAATATTGGTTGTATGTATGGGATGTGTGTGTGTGTCTGTTTTTATGCGGATTATACATACGAAAAGTTCAGTTGATAATTGGAAAATATATTTGATGGTAATGTTGTTTACCTATGCGTTGCAACAGGTGTTATCTATGTTTGCAAAAGCATTAGACGAGGCAAGAATATGTACTATTGGTAATTTGATTTATACGGGCACGTTGTTTTTATTCAGTATAGGATTTCTTGTTTTCTTAAAAAGAGGAACAGCAGGATATTTGATGAGCATGATTGCTGCTAATCTGGTATCTATATTATATTTTTGTATTTCATTAAAAATTACACAATATCTTTATTTAGGAAAAATAGATGCAAAACTTTTAAAGGAAATGATATGGTTTTCAATCCCATTAATGGTAGAATCTTTATCTGGATGGCTGGCGACATTTTGTGATCGTTTTGTTTTGGAGTATTTTATGGGGACAGATAGTGTAGGAATTTATTCTGTTGCATCAAAACTACCAAGTTTGATTGCTGCATTTGCAAGTGTATTTATGTCTGCATGGGTTTTGTCAGCTATTAAGGAATATGAAGCCGGAAGCGATAGGACATTTTCAAATAGAGTATTTCAAAAATTTAGTGCAATTTTTCTGGTGTGGGCGGTATTTATTATCTATATATGTAAGTGGTTAATGGAGCTTTTAGTAAAGGGAAATTTTACGGAGAGTTGGAAATATGCACCATTATTGCTTTGTAGTGCAGTATTTGGCGGATTTGGGAATTTTTTTGCGGTATTTTATACGTCAGCCAAGAGGAACAATGTGTTAATGTTAAGTACATTACTTGGAGCTGCAATTAATATAGTATTTAATATTGTTTTGATTCCGGTGATTGGAATTCAGGGAGCAACACTTACAACAATGTTATCGCAGCTTATTGTCTTTTTGTATCGAATGATTTATTCACAAAAATTTGTTAAAATACAGATTCATTACATACAGTTAATGTTGGCACTTGGAGCAATTATAATGGAAAGTGTAATGGTGGTATTTGGGATAAATAGGATATTTACAGCTTTTCCAGTAATATTAGTGGTGGTATTGTATTACAGAGAGTTACTAGAAATAGGTATTACATTTTTTAAGAAAGTAGTAGAAAGGAAAATAGATAAGTATGAAAATTAGAATTATCTCTCCATACTTTCTGGGAAAAGGCAAAAGCTTGCCGGCACATTTTCAGTTATATTTGAATAGCTGCGAAAAGAATCCAAAATTCGAATGGTTGATTTTTACAAATGCTCAGATTCATGTCTACTTTATTCCTCAAAATGTTACTGTAGTGCAACAAACATTTGATGAATTCCGAGAAAATGTGCAGAAGAAATTTGATTTTGAAATTTCTTTGGAAACACCTTATAAACTATGTGATTATAAAGTTTTGTATGGCTATATTTTTAGTGAATATTTGAAAGGGTATGATTTTTGGGGTTATGCAGATTCTACAGATTTAATTTGGGGTAAATTATCTGCTTATATTACAGAAGAAATATTGAAAAAATATGATAAAATATATACCAAAGGTCATTTGACGCTATATCGAAATGTTAAGATGTATACAGAACTTTTTTTAAATTATCAGAAGAATGGGATCACTTATCGAAATACGCTACAGAGCAAGGAATTCTGGGCAACAGATGAAACAGGAGAAATTAATATTTCAAATGCCTGGAAAGAGGCTGGATTTTCAGAATATGTACAGGATACTGATATAGCGGATATTTCACCAATGCGTTTTGAATTTCATCTTGCTACACAACTACATTCGGGGAAAATTGTGGAAGAGAAGAATAAAAACAGAATATTCGAGTGGAATAATGGACATTTATATGGATATAGATTGTGCGAAAATGATATAATACGTGAAGAATATGCGTATGTTCATTTTCAAAAGAGAAATATGTCGGTAGCGTTTGAAACGAGTGGAAAGATAGAAAAATATAATTTGATTCCAAATCAATTTGTAAAAGCAAATATTACAAATGCAGATGAGATTCAAAAACTGACGAGACAGAGGCTCTTTTATGTAAGATTTTTTCAATTGAAATGGAAGGGTGCAAAAGACAGAATTAGAAAATTAAAGAAAGGGAAAATTATATGAAAGCAGTCATTTTAGCAGGTGGGTTTGGAACTCGTATTTCAGAAGAATCACAATTAAAACCTAAACCAATGGTGGAGATTGGAGGAATGCCGATTTTGTGGCATATTATGAAGACCTATTCCTATTACGGAGTCAATGAATTTATCATCTGCGCAGGATATAAGCAGCACGTAATAAAAGAGTGGTTTAACAATTATTTCCTGCATACATCCGATGTGACATTTGATTTTGCAAATGATGATGTCATTATACACAATAAGAAAACCGAGCCTTGGAAAGTGACGATTGTGGATACAGGGTTTAACACGCAGACCGGAGGACGCATAAAGCGCATCAAGGAGTATGTAGGGAATGAAACATTTATGCTTACTTATGGGGATGCAGTAGGAGATATTAATATTACAGAGCTTTTGGCGTATCACAGAGAATGTGGAAAGACTGGAACAGTATCGGTATATAATTTTGGGCAGAATAAGGGCGTGGTTGAGGTCACAAAAGACGGTATCGTGAAAGAGTTTCGTGAAAAGAGTGATTTGGATGGTGATTTGATCAATATTGGATTTATGGTATTTGAACCAAAGATTTTTGAATATATAGCAGGAGATGACATTGCTTTTGAAAAGGAACCTCTTGTGAATCTTGCAAAGGAGAATGAGCTTGCTGCCTATACACATAAGGGGTTCTGGCAGTGCATGGACACATTAAGAGAAAAACAGCAGCTGGAAGCACTCTGGCAGTCCGGACAGGCAAAATGGAGGGTTTGGTGTGAGTAATGAAATATGATTTGGATTTTTACAAGAATAAAAGAGTGCTGGTGACCGGGCATACTGGATTTAAAGGGAGCTGGCTTTGCAGGATTCTGGTGTGTGCAGGAGCAAATGTGACCGGGTATAGTCTTGAAGCTCCGACGCAGCCAAATTTGTTTGCTATGGCAGGGATATCCGATAAGATGAACAGCGTAATTGGCGATATCCGGGATTTTGAGCACTTAAAGCAGGTATTTGAAGCGTGCCAGCCGGAGATTGTTTTTCATCTGGCGGCACAGCCTATCGTCCGTGACAGCTATAAAGATCCACGCTATACCTATGAGACAAACGTGATGGGAACGGTAAATGTGCTAGAGTGCGTACGACTGTTCCCGGGTGTGCGCAGTGTGTTAAATGTGACTACGGACAAGGTCTATCAGAATCGCGAGTGGTGCTGGGGCTATCGGGAGGATGAACCGTTGGATGGATTTGATCCATATTCGAACAGTAAGTCCTGTTCGGAATTGGTGACGCACAGCTATAAAAACAGCTTTTTTGCAGATGGGGCAGTGGCAATATCGACAGCACGTGCGGGGAATGTTATCGGTGGCGGTGATTTTGCAAATGACCGGATTATTCCAGATTCGATAAGAGCAATGAAAGCAGGAGAAAGTATCAAGGTAAGAAATCCATATTCAACCAGACCGTATCAACATGTTTTAGAACCTTTGATGGCATATCTTATGATTGCAGCAAAACAATATGAGGATGAGGCATATGCAGATTATTATAATGTAGGACCAGATGAATACGATTGTTTGACAACGGGAGAATTGGTGACATTATTCTGTAAATGCTGGGGAGATGGAGCTAAATGGGAAAAACAGGAAGAAAATGATGCTTTTCATGAAGCAAATTTTCTTAAACTTGATTGTAGCAAGTTGAAAAGTGTATTTGGCTGGAAACCAAGATGGCATGTGGAAAAATGTATGGAGTATACAGTACGGTTTGGAAAGATTTGGATGAATGGCGGAGATGTTCCACGTGAGATGGATCAGGAAATTAGAGATTTTTTGGAGAGTATGGTAGAAAATGAATTGGAAGAATGAGATAGAAGCTAGACAACAAATAAAAGAGATAGTGGCAGAGTACTATCATACATTTAAGGAGTCAAAGGAGGAGTTTCAAGAGGGGAAGCGTATCAGTTATGCATCGAGGGTGTATGATGAAAAAGAAATGATGAGTTTGACGGATGCAATGTTGGATTTTTGGCTTACAACAGGAAGATTTGCAGAACAATTTGAACGTGAATTTGCAAAGTGGATTGGGGTAAAATATGCTCATCTGGTAAATTCCGGTTCTTCGGCGAACCTGATTGCATTCTCTGTTCTGACGGCGCCGGAGCTGGGAGACAGGCAGATTAAGAGAGGCGACGAGATAATAACAGTTGCTTGTGGCTTCCCAACGACGGTTACTCCTATTTTACAGTATGGTGCAGTGCCGGTTTTTGTAGACGTGACAGTGCCGCAGTATAATATCGATGTGACCAGACTGGAGGAGGCTCTTTCAGACAAGACAAAAGCAGTGATGATTGCGCATTCCCTGGGAAACCCATTTGATTTGCGCACTGTAAAGGCATTTTGTGGGAAACATAATCTCTGGCTGGTGGAAGATAATTGCGATGCACTGGGATCTGAATATACCATTGACGGAGTGACAAAGTATACGGGAACATGGGGAGATATCGGGACAAGTAGCTTTTATCCACCGCATCACATGACGATGGGAGAAGGTGGGTGTGTCTATACCGATAATCCTTTATTGAACCGTCTGATTTTATCTTATCGCGATTGGGGAAGAGATTGTATCTGCCCATCCGGAATGGACAATTTCTGTGGACATCGATTTGACGGTAAGTATGGGGAACTTCCGCAAGGATATGATCATAAGTATGTGTATAGCCACTTTGGCTATAATTTGAAAGTTACGGATATGCAGGCTGCCATTGGCTGTGAACAATTAAAGAAGTTTCCGGGATTTATTGAACGCCGTAGGCACAATTGGAACAGGCTTTATGAGAAGCTGCAGCCGGTTTCGGACAAACTGATTCTTCCGATGCCTGCAGAAAACAGCAGACCGTCATGGTTTGGATTTTTGATTTCCGTCAGACCGGAGAGTGGATTGGAGCGGAATCAGATGACGCGCTATATCGAAGAACATAATGTACAGACCAGATTACTTTTCAGTGGCAATCTGATCAAGCATCCGTGTTTTGACCAAATCCGGGGAATGGATGCATATCGTGTGGCAGGAAGTCTAGAAGGAACAGAATTTGTGATGAACCATACCTTCTGGGTTGGTGTGTATCCAGGAATGACGGATGATATGATTGACTACATGGCACGGATTATTATAGAGGCAACCGAGCAAAAATAGCGCAGGCAGTATGGTTGAATTTATTTATAAATAGTGATACACTAAGACGAAAACTGTAAAAATGAAAACCAGATGAGATAGAATGATGATGAAGTTATTGAAAAAAGCATATAATAGTGCGTCAAAACCGATTCGGCTGATAATTCTTGTTATTTATGATATTGTGGCCATATGCCTGTCAGAGTATTTGGCATTGTTGACCAGATTCGATTTTAAAATGAGCAGTATAACGGAAGAATATCTATGGAATGCAGTCAAATATACACCAATTAATATCATCTGCACTGTTGCCATATTTTCCTTGGCGAAGCTTTATAACAGCCTTTGGCGGTATGCATCTGTTCAGGAGATGATAAATGTTGTGTTGGCGTGTGCACTGTCAGCAGGTGCCATGGAAACAGGCATGCATATGGTTTTGCTCTCAATGCCAAGGTCATATGTGATTTTGTATGTTTTTTTCCTGCTGGTATTAGTGGCAGGAAGCCGATTTGCGTATCGCGGAGCGCGAGTAGTCAGACGCAACATGGTAACAGAAAGAATAGCCAATATGGTTCCCACGATGGTAATCGGAGCCGGCGACAGTGCATTTGCTTTGATTAAAGACATGAAGCAGAGCTGGAACATACATAATAAAGTTGTTTGTATTATTGATGAAAATCCGGCTAAGATAGGAAGCAAACTGCTGGGAGCACCGATTGTTGGTGGAGATAACAAGATTACAGAGGCTGTCAAAAAATACGCTGTTGAGGAGATATTTATCGCAATCCCCAAACTTTCAGCAAGGCGGCGGAAAGAAATCGTTGAGATATGCAAGGATACGGGATGCAAGCTTAGAATCTTACCGTCTATGGCACAGATTGTAAATGATGAAGTAAAAATCAGCCATTTGCGAGAGGTTGGAATCGAAGACCTCTTAGGGAGAGAGCCTGTAAAGACGGATTTAGAGCAAGTTATGGGTTATATCGCAGGAAAGACAGTGCTTGTTACCGGAGGAGGGGGATCAATTGGATCGGAACTTTGTCGGCAGATAGCAGCGCATGGTCCGAGACAACTGATTATTTTTGACATTTATGAGAACAGCACATACGATTTGCAGATGGAATTAAAGAAAAAATTTCCGAAACTTGATATGCCTGTGTTGATTGGATCCGTGCGTAATACCCAGAGAATCAATACAATCTTTGAACAATACCATCCAGACATTGTTTTCCATGCGGCAGCGCATAAACATGTGCCCCTAATGGAGGACAGCCCGAACGAGGCAATAAAAAACAATGTATTTGGAACTTTAAATGTAGCGAATGCCTGTGGAAAATATCAGGCAGAGCGAATGGTTCTGATTTCGACAGATAAGGCTGTGAATCCGACAAGCATTATGGGAGCCAGCAAGCGTATTTGCGAGATGGTCGTACAGGGAAGTCAAAAGCAGTACCAGAATACGAACTTTGTTGCAGTCCGGTTTGGCAATGTGCTAGGAAGTAACGGAAGCGTGATTCCTCTCTTTAAAAAGCAGATTGCGAATGGAGGTCCTGTCACTGTTACGGACAAAAATATTATTCGATATTTTATGACAATTCCGGAAGCGGTTGCGCTGGTGCTTCAGGCAGGCGCCTATGCGAAAGGCGGAGAAATTTTTGTCCTGGATATGGGGGAGCCTGTCAAAATCGATGAGATGGCACGTAATCTGATAAAGTTAAGCGGATATGAACCGGATGTGGATATTCCGATTGTATATACCGGATTAAGACCCGGCGAGAAGATGTTTGAGGAATGTTTGAAAGAAGAAGAGGGGCTTCAAAAGACGGATAACAACTTGATTTTTATCGGGAAACCGATTGAATTTGATGTAGAAGACTTTTTTGATAAACTGCAGATATTGAAGGAAGAAGTATACAAGGAATCCAGAGATGTAAGACAGTTGGTAGAAGAAATTGTACCAATTTGTTGTAGTGAGAAACAGATGGGTTAGAGGAGGAGACTTTCGTCTAAGTTATGATATGATATTCAGTTCAGCAATATTTTTGTGGCTTTTTTTGCCAGTAGTATTTGTTATAAATTACTTTATGAACCCCAAATATTCCAATTGTTTTCTGGTTTTAGCAAACTTGTTTTTCTATGCATGGGGGGAACCGATTCTTGTTTTATTGATGATTACTTCCATATTGGTTAATTGGCTGGTGGGAATTGGAATTAGCAGGTTTTCAAATTGGAAGGGAGTTATACTTTTCCTAGGTGTAATATTAAATCTTGGAGCATTAGGATATTACAAATATGCGGGATTTTTTGCGGAAACGGTAAACAGGGTTTTAAACAAGGAGGTGCTGAATGTTCCGAGTATAGCGCTTCCGATAGGAATCTCTTTTTATACATTTCAAGCAATTTCTTATATCGTTGATGTTTATTGTGGAGACACAGAGGCACAGCCTAAATTAGTCAATACAGCTTTGTATATTTCATTCTTTCCTCAGTTGATAGCAGGACCGATTGTAAAATATAGAGAGATAAATGAGCAGATTGAAGCAAGAACCATTACACATGAGGGGATAGCACTGGGGTTTCGGAGATTTATCTATGGACTCTCTAAGAAAGTGCTTATTTCTAATACTTTAGGATTATGTGCAGATACGATATATGGGTGTGAGCTGGCAACAATTGATGGGAAAATGGCATGGATAGCTTCCTTGGCATATACATTTCAAATTTATTATGATTTCTCTGGATACTCAGATATGGCAATTGGACTGGGGCAGATGTTTGGGTTTGAAATTCCAGAGAACTTCAAGTATCCCTATCTTTCAAAAACAATCAGTGAGTTTTGGCGTAGATGGCATATTTCTTTGGGATCTTGGTTTCGAGAATATGTATATATACCATTAGGTGGAAACCGAAAAGGTGGAGTTCGCACATATATCAATCTGTTTATCGTTTTTTCCTGACAGGACTGTGGCATGGTGCTAGTTTTAGCTTTATAATTTGGGGATTGTATCATGGATTTTTCTCAATACTTGAGAGATTTGGACTGAAAAAAATTTTTGAAAAGTTTCAGGTTATTGGGTTAATATATGCGTTTATTGTTGTCAATTTTGGATGGGTATTTTTCCGAGTCAATGGAATAAGAAATGCATTGTGTATTATAAAAAGAATGATTTTACCGTGGGGATATTTGGAAATAGGAACATCTATTTGGAATTTTGTGAACAATCGTACTATGGTTGTTGCAGTTTGTGCTGTTTTAGGTGCAGGGGTTATACAGAAAATGACACCTCGCAGATTGGCAGATGCATACAAGGGCTCTGTGTTGGAAGCATTGTACTGCATAGTAATTTTAATTTTATGCTTGGCATCAACTGCTACTAATACATATAATCCTTTTATTTATTTTCAATTTTAGGAGGCGCAGATGCAGATAAAAAAACTATCTATGAGAATTTATATTGCGGCATTTGTAATTATCATATGCCTCCCATGGCTGCCCTGGTTTTTTCTTGAAAAATATATTGATGTGGAAAATAATGAGAACAGAAAGCTTGCAACTCGTCCAACATTAACAAGTGATACCTATACGACATTTGCTGATGATTATGAAACTTATTTTAATGATAACATTCCTTTTCGAAATAATCTTGTCAGTTTACACAATTGTTTGGATTATTATGTATTAAAAAGTTCACCGAGCAAATCCGTAATCATTGGTGAAAATGGATGGTTATTTTATAATAAAGGTCAATTAGAAGATTATCAGAGAACGAATTTATACACGGAGGAAGAATTAGGAGCAATAAAAAATGCTGTGCTGGAAACACAGAGGTATTTTGATGAACGTGGTATTGAGTTCATATTATTTATTGCTCCGAATAAAGCGAGCATTTATGGCGAATATATGCCTTCTTATATCAAGCAAAATGAAGGATATTCAAGAACAGAGCAGGCAGTCTCCTATTTAAAGGAAAATACAACCATAAATATTATTTTTCCGGAAGAAGACTTAAAAGAAGCTGCTATGAAATATGATGACCTAAAGTTGTTTTTACAACGTGATACGCATTGGAATTATCTAGGAGGATTTTTTGGAACACAGCCATTGCTGGAAGTACTAGGAAAAGAAACCATATCCTTTGATGACTTAACGTATGTTCAAGTAAATGAACCAGATTTTATATGGAATGGCTACGATTTGGCGAATATGTTGGGCATGTCTTCGATATTAGATGAGGATACAAATTATCAGCTCTCAGGGTATACAGATAACGAAGTAATTTATGAGGGGGATGTAGCGAATGATCCGGATGCATTTATGTCATATATAAGAACCTACTCAGATGCGGAGGATTTGCGAAAAGTCTTTTTTGCGAGAGATTCCTTTGGTCAAGCGATGACTCCTTATTTGGCATGTAATTTTGCAGAAATGTATAGCGTACATCTTACTTACTTGACCAAAGCTCAAATAGAAGAGGAAAATCCGGATATTTTTATTTTCGAAGTTGTTGAGAGAAGTGGATTGTATGGCATCAATGCAAACGGATGGCGAGAAGAATAATAATCAGGAAAAGAGGAATGATGCAATATGGCTTTCAAAGCACCTGTAGGTATAACGCCTTTTCAAAATAAAATATGGTTGGCATCTCCGACTATGCATGGTAATGAACTAAGGTATATGACAGAAGCATATGAGACAAATTGGATGTCTACGGTAGGAGCCAACATCAATGAGGTGGAAAGAAGCATTTGTGTGAAGGTTGGCTGCAATCATGCGGTCGCATTGTCGGCAGGAACGGCAGCACTGCATCTGGCGGTAAAACTGGCGGGTGTAAAGCAGGGAGATAGGGTGTTCTGTTCAGATATGACGTTTGACGCGACTGTGAATCCAGTTGTGTATGAGGGTGGTATCCCAGTTTTTATTGATACAGAGAGAGATACTTGGAATATGGATCCGGTTGCATTGGAGAAGGCATTTGAACTGTATCCGGATGTAAAGGTTGTGGTAGTGGCACATCTGTATGGAACTCCGGGAAAAATTGATGAGATCAAACACATTTGTGATGCACATGGAGCGGTAATTATTGAGGATGCCGCGGAATCTCTTGGTGCGATTTATAAAGGCAGACAGACAGGTACATTTGGTCAATATAACTGTATTAGCTTTAACGGAAATAAGATTATTACCGGAAGTGCCGGGGGAATGCTTCTGACAGATGACAGGGAGACGGCGGATAAGGTGCGCAAGTGGTCTACGCAGAGCCGCGAGAATGCTCCGTGGTATCAGCACGAGGAACTTGGTTATAATTACCGTATGAGCAATGTTATCGCTGGAGTCGTGAGAGGACAGCTGCCATACCTTGAAGAGCATATTGCACAAAAGAAAGCAATCTATGTGAGGTATAAGGAAGGATTTAAGGATTTGCCGGTAACCATGAATCCGTATGATGAGAAGAACAGTGTGCCAAACTTTTGGTTGTCATGCATGTTGATTGCCAGAGAAGCAATGTGTAAGCAGGTGCGTGGGGAGCAGGAAGCATTGTATATCAGTGAAACAGGAAAAACTTGCCCGACAGAAATTCTTGAGACATTGGTGAAGTACAATGTGGAGGGACGTCCAATCTGGAAACCAATGCATATGCAGCCAATTTATCGTATGAATGGATTTGTGACAAAAAAGGGTAATGGCAGGGCGCGTACCAATGCGTATATTAGCAGCGAGGCAATCGATGTGGGAATGGATATTTTTGAAAGAGGCTTATGTCTGCCGAGTGATATTAAGATGACAGAAGAACAGCAGGATAAGGTTATTGATTTGATTAAAAATTGCTTTAAATAATGGAAAATTGATTTAGGAAAAAGGTATAAAGGATGAAACATAAACCCTACGGACTTTACGAAAAATTTTTAAAAAGAATGTTTGACATCATTTTAGCACTAATAATTTTAATTTTATTTGGTTGGATTTATGTCATTATTGCTATTTTGGTAAAAGCAAAGTTGGGAAGTCCGGTGATTTTTTGTCAAGAACGCCCTGGGAAGGACGAGAAGATTTTTAAACTATATAAGTTCCGTACCATGACAGATCAGAGAGATGAGAATGGGAATTTGTTGCCGGATGAGATTCGCTTGACAAAGTTTGGAAAAATGCTTCGTTCTACAAGTTTAGATGAACTTCCTGAGATTTTTAATATCCTATTAGGGGATATGTCTTTTATCGGACCAAGACCTCTTTTGATATCGTATTTGCCGTATTATACTGAGAAAGAAAAACATCGTCATGATGTTAGACCGGGGCTTAGCGGTCTTGCACAGGTAAATGGGCGTAATTCCGTGGAGTGGGAACGTAGATTTCAATATGATATTCAATATGTGAATAAGATTACTTTTTGGGGAGATGTAAAAATTGTTTTAAAATCCGTGCAAAAGGTATTGATGAGAAGTGATGTGGCAGATAATACGAACGCAGTGGAAGGCAATTTTGCAGAGATACGAAAGAATAGAAATAAAGTAATCGAAAGGGAAGAAGAATGAATATTTTAATACTGAGTGCAGGTACACGAAATAAAGTTGTACAGTACTTTAAGGAGAATATAGGAGATGGTGGAAATGTGATTGCAACGGATATGAGTAGTTTGGCACCTGCAATCTATGAAGCTGATCAATATTACATCGTACCAAGAATGACAGCGCCAAATTATATAGATATAATTTTGGATATATGCAAAAAGGAACAAGTTGATGGGGTGCTAAGCTTGATAGATCCGGAATTATCCTTGCTGGCAGCGAACTCGAAAGAGTTTGAGCATGTCGGGACGATAGTGATTGGTTCTGACTATGACCTTTGTGAGATGGCATTGGATAAGTATTCTATGTATCAGTGGTTGGAAACGCATGGGTACAGATGTGCAAAATCATATATGGAGAGAGATGCGTTCTATGCTGATGTAGAAAAAGGTCGGATGAGTTATCCGGTATATATAAAACCTGCAAAAGGAAGTGCGAGCATTTCTGTTTCTAAGGTGTATGATAAAGAGACAGTTGATTTACTAATGAATCATGAAGAAGGATTGATGATTCAGGAATATTTAAGAGGACAGGAAATAGGTGCAGATGTTTATATTGATTTGATTTCAGGTGAAATAGTTTCTATTTTTACGAAAAAGAAAATTAAGATGCGTGCAGGAGAAACTGATAAAGCAGTGTCTTTTAAGGATGAAAAACTATTTGAATTAATTACAAGATTTGTTTCAGAGGCGGGGTATCGGGGACAGATTGATATTGATTTGTTTGAGATAGAGGGTGAGTACTATATTTCGGAGGTGAATCCACGCTTTGGCGGTGGATACCCACATGCTTATGAATGCGGATGCAACCACATGAAATTGATACAAAATAATTTGATGGGAAATGCAAATGAGAAACAGATAGGAATGTATGAGAACAATATCTATATGATGAAGTACAATGAACTAAAGGTACTGAAAGATGCAGAATAAGATTTTAATATTGGCAAACAGTAGTAGTGGACTTTATGATTTCCGGAAGGAGTTAATTGCGGCTCTCGAAAAAAAAGGTGAAGTGATTGCTTCCGTCCCAGAAGGTGATAAAATATATGAGTTGGAAAATCTTGGATGCAGGATTATTTTGATATCGATTAATCGGCGCAGCGTAAATCCTAAAACAGATTTGCAATTATTTCATAAATATGTAAAGCTGATAAGACGAGAAAAACCAACTCTTGTAATAACCTATACGATTAAGCCAAATATATATGGCGGATTTGCCTGTAGAATATTAAAAATACCATATGTAGCTAATATTACAGGGCTGGGAACAGCATTTCAGAAACAAGGATTGCTACGTAGCATTGTGACAATGCTATATAAGCTTGGATTGAAAAAAGCTAGGACAGTTTTTTTTGAAAATTCTGAAAATCTTCAAACTCTTGTTGACAGCAGAATTGTAAGAAAAGAGCAAACATATCTGTTGAATGGGGCAGGGGTGAATTTGCAGCACTTTTCGCTGACAGAATACCCAGATGATGAAGATATTACACGCTTTTTGTTTGTTGGTCGTGTTATGCAAGAAAAGGGAATTGATGAGCTGCTATTGACGATGAAGCGTTTGATTGCGGAAGGAAAACGGTGTACATTGGATATGTTGGGCGAATACGAGGAAGATTATGTTGATGAAATAAAAAGGTTTGAGGCAGAAGGCTGGTTGCATTATCATGGATATCAGGCAGATGTTAGACCGTTCATTGCCAATGCGCATTGTTTTGTCTTGCCGTCTTGGCATGAGGGAATGGCAAATACGAATCTGGAGTGCGCTGCAATGGGAAGACCAGTTATAACCAGTAATATTTATGGTTGTAAGGAGGCTGTAATTCAAGATGTGAGTGGTATCTTATGTGAGAAACAGGATGCTGAAAGTTTGTATCAGGCGATGAAGCGGTTTTTGCAAATGAGTAGAGAGGAACGAAGAAATATGGGGGCAAATGGGCGCAAACATATGGAAATTGTTTTTGATAAGGAAAAAGTGGTTGCGGATACAATGAACCGATTATTTTAAAACAAAGGATAGGAATACGTTTTGAGAAAATTCGATGATATCAAACATACTGTGAGAATGTTGGAAGGCTTTGTAGAGATTGCCTTGATGACACTCATATATTATTATGTATGGAAGATGAACTATCGTGATTTAGGTGATAACCCATATTACGGTAATGGTAAATTTATGTTGATGGGAGTATATTTTCTGTTGATTTTTGTGATTTTTGGGTTGTGCGACAGCTTTAAATTCGGACATTTAAAGCTGATGGATGTGCTCACTTCACAAGGGATTGCTGTATTTATTGTGAATTTCTTTACATACCTTCAGCTTTGTCTTATTATCAACAAGATGATTACACCGTGGCCGTTAGTCGTGTTGACATTGCTCGATTTTGTTATTGCAGCAATTCTGGTATATTTTTATACTGCTGCATATCATAAATATTATGTTCCTAGAGATATGGTGCTGATATATGGGAATGACAACGCGGTCAGTTTAAAGGTTAAGATGGATACTAGATCAGATAAATATAACATCACGGCACTCATCAGTGTAGAAAAGGGACTAGAGAGGATAAAAGAAGAAATTGATTTGCATGATGCTGTCATTATTAATGATGTATCTGCTCAGATAAGAAATGATATATTAAAGTATTGCTATGAAAGAAAAATAAGAACCTATCTGGTACCCAAAATCACAGATATTATAACCCGTGGTGCGGAAGAGATAACGCTTTTTGATACTCCGTTGCTTCTGGTCAAAGGGAAAGGGCTAACTGTTTCGCAAAGGACTATCAAGAGATGTATGGATATTTTGATTAGTTTAATTGCATTAGTTTCGGGAAGTATCATAATGCTTGCAGTAGCGCTTGCAATAAAAATAGAAGATGGAGGTCCTGTATTTTTTAAACAAAAAAGAGTGACTTTGGACGGAAAAGAATTTTATATACTTAAGTTCCGATCCATGATTGTCGATGCGGAAAAAGAAGGTCAGGCGATTCCAGCAGTCGGAAAGGATCCCAGAATTACAAAGGTTGGAAGTGTTATAAGAGCAACGAGAATTGACGAACTTCCACAGTTCATTAACATATTGAAAGGTGAAATGAGCATTGTAGGACCAAGACCGGAGCGTGTAGAGCATGTAGAGAAATACAGTAAGGAAATTCCAGAGTTTGTCTACCGAAATAAAGTGAAAGGCGGACTTACCGGATATGCACAGATATATGGGAAATATAATACTTCTGCATATGACAAGGTAAGACTGGATCTTATGTATATTGAAAACTATTCGCTACTGCTAGATATCAAACTCATTTTCCTGACACTTCAGATTATGCTGAAAAAAGAAAGCACCGAAGGGTTTGATATGGCTGAAAAACTGGAAGAGGAAAAGCAACGTATTTTGGAGTCTCAAAATAAAAAAGAATCATGAAGAAAAAGCATATTTTAGTAATAAGTCAATATTTTTACCCGGAAGCATTTCGGATTAACGATATGTGCCAGGAGTGGGTCAGACGCGGTTATCAGGTGACTGTTGTAACCGGTATTCCGAATTACCCTCAGGGAAAGTTTTATGAGGGTTATGGACTTCGCTCAAAAAGAAAAGAATGCTGGAATGGACTTGAGATTATTCGAATTCCATTAATTCCGAGATACAAGAAATCGATTGGGCTGATTCTTAATTACATTTCGTTTGTGGTGACCGGATTTTTCTGGCAGCTGGGTACCAAAATTGAAGCGGATTTTGTTTTCAATTTTGAAACATCACCGATGACGCAGTCACTGTTAGGCGTTTGGTATGCCAAGAAACACAAAGTACCGTTTTATTTATATGTACAAGACTTGTGGCCGGAAAATGTTGAAATCGTAACGGGAATCACACATCCGTTTATCGTGAAGCCGATTGATATGATGGTGGATTATATTTATAAAAACGCAACGGAAGTATTTGTGACGTCTCCAAGCTTTGTGGAAGCAGTATGTAATCGAAAAAATGCGGTTCCAAGAGAAAAAGTCCACTATTGGCCACAATATGCGGAAGAGTTTTATACTCCGCATGAAAAAATGGTGGTTCCAGAGATTAATGAGAATGGAAAATTTAAAATTGTGTTTACCGGAAATATCGGATATGCGCAGGGGCTAGAGATTTTGCCGCAAACAGCATGTCTGTTGAAGGGCAAGAATATCGAATTTGTAGTAGTTGGGGATGGAAGATACAAGCAGGAATTATTAAATACCATTCATGGGATGGATGTAGAGGATATGTTTGTGCTGGTAGACAGGCAGCCACCGGAAAGGATACCTGAGATTCTGGCTGCATGTGATGTGGCTTTTTTATCATTTATGGATACAAAGCTTTTCGAGATGACAATTCCTGCCAAGCTGCAGACTTATATGGCATGCGGCATGCCGATTTTGGCAGCAGCAGGCGGTGAGACAGAGCGGATTATCAAAGAGGCGGCGTGCGGTGAATGTGTTGGACTTGGGAACGCAGAAGAGTTATCCGAGAAGATTATTGCAATGCAATCTATGGATTTAAATGAGTTTGGGAAAAACTCCCGATTGTATTTTGAAAAGAACTTTGAAAAAATGATGCTTATGAATGTGATGGATAAATACTTTGGCGAGGGGATAGAGCATTGAAAGTATTGATTATTAATTCCACTTGTGGGTATGGAAGTACAGGGAAAATTGCCGTTAATCTTTATCATGAAATTATAGAAAATGGTGATGAGTGCTGTATAGCATATGGAAGAGGCAAAGCAGATGGGCAGATAAATTCTTATAGGATTGGAAGCCAAATGAATGTGATGATGCACGGATTGTTTAGCAGGATTACAGACAGACATGGTTTGTATTCCAAAGTGGCGACAAGAAAATTGATAAAAAAAATAGAAGAATATCGGCCGGATGTAATTCACCTGCACAATATTCATGGATATTATTTGAATTATGAAATCCTTTTTTCATATTTGAAAGAAAGCTGTATACCTATTATTTGGACATTACATGATTGCTGGAGTTTTACAGGACATTGTGCCTATTATGATTATATCGGTTGCGATAAGTGGATGAAGGAATGTGACAAGTGTGAGCAAAAAAGGACATATCCAGCTTCTTTTTTTCTGAGCGATAGTAGAAATAATTATGCTAGAAAAAAGAATGCCTTTTGCAAGTGTCCGAATTTGACATTGGTAACCCCATCGAAATGGCTGTCAGAAGAGGTTAAAAAATCATTCTTAAAAGAGTACGATGTTCAAGTGATTTATAATGGGATAGCACTTGAACTGTATCATCCCCAAAAAGTGGATAATGGTAATTTAGATAGAAAATTGGATTTGGAAAATAAGTTTGTGATTCTTGGCGTGGCAAACGTCTGGGAGGAGCGAAAAGGTCTTTACATTTTAGAAAAGATAGCTGATATGGCGATATCAAATTGGCAGGTTGTTGTAGTTGGAGACATTGACGGACGGGACAAGCGTGAAAACGTTATATATATTCAGAGGACAGATTCTGCTGAGAAACTTGCAGAATTATATGCCAGAGCAGATGTGTTTGTAAATCCAACATTTGAAGACAATTTCCCGACTACGAATATTGAAGCATTGGCGTCAGGAACGCCTGTGATTACCTTTCATACAGGAGGAAGTCCGGAAGCAATAGATTGCCGGACAGGCTACTGTGTTGAAAAAGGCGATGTGAATCAATTAATAGACTGCATACAGAAAATAGAAGATGGCGCTATCGTAAGGAAAAACTGTATTGAGCGTTCAAAGCGTTTCTCAAAGGAGCAGAGTTATAAAGAGTATTATAGATTATATGTGAAAGTGGCGAAAAAGAATGGAATTATACATTAACTGTTTGAGGAGTTTTTTTAAGATACTTTTTCTCAAGGTTAGATATGGAAAGAAAATAAAGGTCAGCCTGCTTCAGGGCTGGGGAAAGCGTGGCAGGATTTTAATTAATGGCAAGGATGCTATGGTAAGCATTGGGAAAAGAACTGTCACGCGAGATAATGTAGTGCTTCGCATTGAGAATGGTAAGTTGGAAATTGGTGATAAATGTTTTTTTAACAGTAATGTCAATATTACCTGTATTGATCATATTAGAATTGGAAGCGGGTGTCAATTTGCGAATAATTTAGTGATTGTTGATCATGATCACAATTATAAAGAACGGTCGGAGGGTGCAAAGCCATTGGTATCCAGTCCGATTACAATCGGTAATAATGTGTGGATAGGAGCTAACTGTACAGTTTTACGGGGAAGTATCATAGGTGATAATTCAGTTATTGCAGCCGGCAGTGTGGTTACGGGAACAATTCCGGAAAACACACTATTTTTTCAGAAAAAAGAGAATGTTCAGAGAGAAATAATAACAAAGTAGTTTAATAAGAGGTTAGAATAATGGAAAAAGATTTTTTTGTGTCAATATGCATTCCGAGTTATAATCGGCCGGAAGAACTATATAGATTGTTGAAATCTATTGATTGTAAAGCAGAGGGTGTTGAAGTATTAGTTTGTGAGGATAAGGCACCCAAAAGAGATAAGGTTCGGGCTGCAGTAGAAAGATTTAAGACGGAAACAGATCTGTATGTTAAGTATGTTGAGAATGAGGTGAACTGTGGATATGACAGGAATCTTAGAGAATGTATAAAAAATGCAGATGGTAAGTGGATGATATATATGGGTGATGACGATATGTTTGTGCCGGATCAGCTGGACAAATATATTGAATTTTTGAAGGAACAAGAGGGCAGTGATGTCAGTTATGTTTTAAGATCATATCGTGCACTTCACAATGACGGTTCCATGGAAGAGTATAAGTATTATTCTGATAATAAATTTTTTGATGCCGGATTTGAAACATATGAGGAATTATACAGAAAGAGCGTATTTATCTCCGGTTTTGCTTTTAAAAGAGAACTGGCGATGGAGAATTTGACGGACCGTTTTGACGGAACACTGTTATATCAGCTTTATATCTTGGCGGAAATATGTATCAATCACAAGGCGGCGTATTACGGAACCCCATTTACACAATCAATAGATGGCGGAACGCCTTATTTTGGAAATAGCAAGTCGGAAAAAGAACTGTACACGCCAGGTACAATAACGGTTGATAATAGTGTTGCATTTGTGAAGAATTTTTTTGTAATAACAGAATACATTGACCAGAAATATGGCGGAAATTCAACACAATATGTAAAGGAAGATATGTCCAGATATTCATATCCGATTCTTTCTATTCAGAGAAAAAAAGGAAGAAAGGTTTTCAAAGAGTATGATACTCGCTTAAGGGAAATCGGATTGGATTGTACAAAATATTATAAAATCTATTTTGGGGGATTATATATGTTTGGCGAAAAAATGTGTGATTTTGGAATCAGAACTATAAAGAAGGTATTAGGAAAAACACCAAAGTTGTGATTTGAGAAAGGATTTTACTGCTAAGTTATGAAAAGTAAAAGGGCGTTATTAAATGTAATAATTAATACAGTAGCTCAAATCTTAAATATTGTTCTGGCATTTGTTGTCAGAAGGACATTCTCGCGGATGCTGGGAGATGAGGTGTTAGGTCTAAACAGCCTTTTTTCCAGTATTCTTGCATTCCTTACATTATCTGAACTAGGAATTGGGACATCCATCTCCATGTGCTTGTTTAAGCCGCTAGCAGAAAGCGACGAGGAGAAAATTGCAGCGTATATGCAGCTGCTTAAAAAAATATATATTGTAATTGGATTTGTAATCATGGTTGCAGGAGCAATCTGTTCACCTTTTTTGAAGTATCTTGTGAATGGCAATTTTGAAATTAGATTTTTGATTACTTCCTTTGGTTTATATGTCTTTTCCACGGCTATTACGTACTTTTATTCGTATAAAAAGATTTTGTTAGGAGCTGATCAAAAAAATTATATTGTGTCGGCTGCAAATTTGGTATATAAAATTGTTATAAATGTAGCCCAATATCTTGTGTTGGTTCTAACCAGAAACTATCAGGTGTTTTTGGTGGTTGCAATTATCTGCAACTTTACAGAAAATTGTGTTACATCGTATATCTGCGATCAGCATTATCCATATATAGGCAAATATCACGTGAAATTGACACAAGAAGAAAAACGCGATATTATGAGTAAAATCAAGGGAATGCTGAGCTACAAGATAAGTAATTACATGATTGAAGGAACCGACAATATCATTCTGTCAGCAGTGTTAGGGACGGTGTTTGTAGCATATTATAATAACTATTATCTGATTATCAATATGTTGTATGCTGTTTTTGCATGCGTAGCGACTAGCTCAGTTGCGGGTTTAGGCAATATTCTTTATACGGACAAGAAGACTTTGAAATTTGCATTTTCAAAGCTATTGTTGGTTCAGCATTTTGTTTATAGTTTTTCAACCACTGCCTTTGCAATATTAGCGACTGATTTTGTGAAAGAGTTTTTTGGAGAGAAATCTATTCTTCCGCAAACAGTTGTATTGCTGATGGTTGCTGTATACTATATAAAAGGCTATTCTCAGGCAATAGAGTCTGTAAGAAATTGTGCTGGAGAATATCAAAAAGATAAATATCTGAATCTCTTCATTGCATTATTAAATGTTATAATTTCGATTTTGGGAGCTATATACTGTGGAATCGCAGGAATCTTAATAGGGACATTAGTTTGTTATATCATAAAAGAAATAATAGTTGTACCCAGTATTGTATTTAGCAATATTATCGTCGGTCAGAAGAGATGGTATTTTAAAACAGGCGTACAACATTTTGTGATAACATGCATTTTAATTATGATATGCGAGTATATTCATACGCATTTATTTATTGGCAATGTGTGGATTACTTGGATTGCAAACGGTCTGATATGTGTGGTTGTTTCGGTAGGAATTAATATAGCGGTCTACCATAAAACGGAGGAGTTCCTCCAACTAAAAGGTACACTATTAAAGATTATAAAAAGAAATGTATGATATTGTAATATTGAAGAAATAAGCGAAGGGGATAAAACATGATAGAAAAGAATGTTGAGTTGGCAAAAAAAACCATTTTGGTTACCGGAGCAGCCGGTTTTATTGGAGCGAATCTGTGCATAGAACTCTTAAAGAGTGCTGAAAATGTTCAGGTTGTGGGAATTGATAATTTAAATGATTACTATGACGTGGCTATTAAGGAGAATCGCTTAACAGCGATTTACGAGACAGAGAAGAATGTTTCAGGAATATTTGTTCTTGTCAAAGGAAACATTGCAGATAAAAACGTCATTGCAGAACTATTTGAGACATATAAACCGCAGATTGTCGTAAATCTGGCGGCTCAGGCAGGAGTACGTTACAGTATAGTGAATCCGGATGCTTATATAGAGTCGAATATTATTGGTTTCTATAATATTTTGGAAGCTTGCAGACATAGCTATGATAATTCGGAGCAGAGCGACTACAAAGGGGTAGAACATCTTGTGTATGCATCTTCCTCATCTGTATATGGTATGAATAAAAAAATTCCGTATAGCGTGGATGATAAAGTGGACAATCCGGTATCTCTTTATGCTGCAACCAAAAAATCCGATGAATTAATGGCGCATGCATATGCAAAGCTATATGGTATTCCATCGACCGGACTTCGATTTTTTACAGTTTATGGTCCGGCTGGCAGACCGGATATGGCATATTTTGGATTTACGGACAAATTGCGCGCCGGTCAAACCATTAAAATTTTCAATTACGGAAATTGTAAGCGCGATTTTACTTATGTAGATGATATCGTGGAAGGCGTAAAGCGTGTTATGCAGTCAGCACCGGAGAAAAAGACGGGAGAAGATGGGCTTCTGATTCCACCATATCGCGTCTACAACATAGGAAATAATCAGCCGGAAAACTTATTAGATTTTGTAGATATTTTGCAACAGGAGCTTGTGAGAGTTGGCATTTTGCCAGAGGATTATGATTTTGAGGCACATAAAGAGCTTGTTCCGATGCAACCGGGAGATGTCCCAATCACGTATGCCGATACAACTGCATTAGAACGTGATTTTGGTTTTAAGCCTGCTACACCTCTTCGTGAAGGGTTACAGAAGTTTGCAGAATGGTATAAAGACTTTTATATGTAAGGAGACTAACGATATGACAGCATTTAAAGATTCAACACTAATGATAACGGGAGGAACGGGTTCCTTTGGCAATACGGTTTTAAAACACTTTTTAGCAACAGATATCGGACAGATTCGTATATTTTCCCGTGATGAAAAGAAACAGGACGATATGCGTCACGATTTACAGGTTCGTTATCCGGAATATGCGGATAAGGTGAAATTCTATATTGGAGATGTCAGAAATCAGCAATCTATACGAGATGCGATGGATGGTGTTGATTACGTTTTTCATGCGGCAGCATTAAAACAGGTTCCGTCCTGTGAATTTTTCCCGATGGAAGCGGTTCGTACAAATGTGGAGGGAACAGACAATATGTTACATGCGGCGATTGCAGCAAAGGTAAAACGTGTGGTTTGTCTCTCTACAGATAAGGCTGCATATCCGATTAACGCAATGGGAATCTCTAAAGCCATGATGGAACATGTTGTGTTTGCAAATGCGCGTGTGGCAGCAGAACGTGGCGGTACGGTAATATGCTGTACAAGATATGGAAATGTTATGTGTAGCCGTGGGTCGGTAATACCGCTGTTTATTGACCAAATCAAGTCTGGCAATCCAATTACGATTACAAATCCGGAGATGACGAGATTTTTGATGAATCTGGATGAGGCGGTAGATTTGGTGAAGTTTGCTTTTGAACATGCGAATCCGGGTGATTTGTTTATCCAGAAGGCAGATGCCTCCACAATTGGTGATTTGGCAAAAGCGGTTCAGGAGTTGTTCGGTGATACCGGTACCAATATTATAGGTACACGCCATGGAGAAAAATTATACGAGACCTTAATGACCAGAGAAGAGCGACTGCGTGCAGAGGATATGGGAAATTACTATAGAGTAGCAGCGGATAGCAGGGATCTGAACTATGACAAGTTCGTGGTAAATGGACAGGTCAGTACGCAGGCAGAGGATTCTTATACCAGTCACAATACGAATCTCCTTGATGTAGAGGAAATTAAACGTAAGATTCTTACGACAGATTATGTACGGGAAGAATTAGAAAAGTTGGAGAAATAATATGGAACAAGTATCATTTCAGAATAATGGGAAGTTAAAACTGTTAATTATTGTTGGAACAAGACCGGAGATTATCCGACTTTCTGCTGTAATCAAGAAATGCAGAAGATATTTTGACACGATTTTGGCACATACCGGACAAAATTATGACTACAATCTGAATGGCATCTTCTTTCGTGATTTAGGGTTGGATGATCCGGATTATTATATGAACGCGGTGGGAAATGATTTGGGTGAAACCATGGGAAATATTATTGCAAAGTCCTATCAGCTTATGAATAGAATCAAACCGGATGCTGTTTTAGTACTTGGTGATACCAATAGCTGCTTGTCTGTGATTGGAGCAAAACGCCTGCATATTCCGATTTTCCATATGGAAGCGGGAAACCGATGCAAGGATGAGTGCCTGCCGGAGGAGACCAATCGTAGAATCGTTGACATCATCTCGGATGTGAATATGGCATATTCCGAGCATGCAAGGCGTTATCTGGCAGATACGGGTTTGCCGAAGGAGAGAACCTATGTTACCGGCTCCCCAATGGCAGAGGTATTGAATGAGAATTTGGAGCAGATTGAAACGTCCGATATACATGAGAGATTGGGGCTGGAAAAGGGAAACTACATTCTGCTTTCTGCACATCGGGAAGAAAACATTGACACAGAGAAGAACTTCACGTCACTCTTTACGGCAATTAATAAGATGGCGGAGAAGTATGATATGCCAATCTTGTATAGCTGCCATCCGCGGTCTAAGAAACGCCTGGAAGAATCCAGATTTGTCTTGGATTCTCGTGTGATTCAGCATGAGCCGCTGGGATTTCATGATTATAATTGTCTGCAGATGCACGCGTTTGCAGTTGTTTCTGATTCAGGAACGCTTCCGGAAGAATCTAGTTTCTTTACGTCGGTAGGACATCCGTTCCCTGCGGTATGCATCCGAACCAGTACGGAACGCCCGGAAGCGCTTGATAAAGGCGATTTTATTCTTGCGGGAATTGACGAACATTCATTGCTGCAGGCAGTAGACGTTGCGGTGGAGATGAATCAAAATAAAGATATGGGAATTCCGGTTCCTGATTATGTGGATGAGAATGTTTCCGACAAGGTGGTAAAGATTATTCAAAGTTACACGGGGGTTGTCAATAAGATGGTATGGCGGAAGGAGTTATAGGCATGAACATACTTGTCACCGGAGCAAAAGGATTTGTAGGCAGGAATCTGGTCGAAAATTTAAAGAATATCAGAGACGGGAAAAATAAGACGCGATCGGGTATTCAGATTGATGAGATATATGAGTATGATTTGGACACGGAACAGGAAAAGCTGGAAAGCTACTGCAGGGAGGCGGATTTTGTCTTTCATTTGGCAGGAGTTAACCGCCCGAACGAACAGACAGAATTCATGCAGGGTAATTTTGGTTTCACCTCAACTCTGTTGGAAGAATTAAAAAAGAGCGCAAAGAGAGCGCCTATCATGCTAAGCTCCTCAATACAGGCAACTTTAATAGGGCGGTATGGAGAGTCTGATTACGGAAAGTCTAAGCTGGCAGGAGAGGAGCTCCTTTTTGAATATTCTCGTGAAACAAAGACAAAGGTTCTTGTGTACCGATTCACAAATCTGTTTGGGAAATGGTGCAGACCGAACTACAATTCAGCGGTAGCAACTTTCTGCAATGCGATAGCAAATGATCTTGATTTTACCGTGAATGACAGAGAAACAGAGCTGGAACTTTTATACATTGATGATTTAGTAGAAGAGATGCTGGATGCGCTGGAAGGAAGGGAACATCGTTGCGAGTATGAAGGGTTAAATCCAAAGGCAGATGTGAAGGGTAGATATTGCTATGTTCCGATAACGCATAAAGTTACGCTGGGAGAGATTGTAGACTTGCTTGAGAAGTTCAAAGCTCAGCCGCGAACATTGGTGATGCCGGAAATTCCACAGAATTCTTTCGATAAGAAGCTTTACAGTACTTATCTTTCCTATCTGCCGCCAAGTGAGATGATTTTTGATTTGGATATGAAGACAGATGAGCGCGGAAGCTTCACGGAACTGTTAAAAACGGCATCAAATGGACAGTTTTCTGTCAATATCAGCAAGCCGGGAATAAAAAAGGGTGAGCATTGGCATAACTCGAAATGGGAGTTTTTTATAGTTGTTGCCGGGCGAGCATTGGTCCAGGAACGAAAAATTGGATTGGATGAAGCGGGAGAACCATACGATACAATTGAATTCGAAGTTTCGGGGGACAAGATTCAGGCGATTCATATGTTGCCGGGATATACACACAATATCATTAATTTGAGCGAAACAGAAAATTTAGTGACGGTTATGTGGGCAAACGAAGCGTTTGACCCGGAGCATCCGGATACTTTTTTTGAAAAGGTGTAATTAAAATATGAGCGAACCGTTGGTCAGCATTATCATGGGAGCGTATAATGCAAAAGATACAATTGAATATTGTATAGATTCGATTCTTTCCCAGACCTATTCTAATTGGGAGTTTGTCATTTGTGATGACTGTTCAACGGATGAGACCTATTCAATCTTAGAAAAGTATGCGAAGCAGGATGCAAGAATCAAAATTCTGCGAAATGATAAAAATTCCAGACTGGCAGCGTCATTAAATCGTTGTCTATCTGTAGCAAGTGGAAAGTATATTGCAAGAATGGATGCCGATGACGCAAGTCTGCCGGAACGGCTAAAAAAGCAGGTTGAGTATCTGGAAGCGCATCCAGAGATTGATCTGGTAGGATGTGCGAGAATTATTTTTGACGAGAATGGGGAACAGGGGATTCGGAGGGGAATCGAATATCCAAATCGCGAATCACTGTTAACAGATTCTCCATTTGCCCACCCGACGATTATGATGAAAAAATCGGGTTATGATGCACTTGGAGGATATAACGTTAGTGCGCAGACTATGCGGGCAGAAGATTTAGACCTTTGGTTTCGATTTTTTGCAGCCGGATATACCGGATATAACATGGATGAACCGTTATATCTTTACAGGGAAGGCGTAGAGGATATGGGGAAGCGTACATTAAAGGCGGGTGTAGGGATTGCTAAGGTGTTTTGGCAGGGGTATGCGCTGCTTGGATATCCATATCGAAAGAGAATCTGGGCGTTAAAGCCGATAATAGCTTCATTGGTACCAAGAAAGTTGATGCATCATCATCATTTAAGAAAATTGGGTTAGAGAGATTATAGGATGAAGATTGTTTTTACTGTATATACATACTATCCGATGAAGGATGGAGTGTCTTCTGTGACCACTTATCTGGCGGAAGGTTTGGCAAAAAAAGGGCATGATGTGACGGTGGTAACTCCGGTATATGGAAATGAGAGAGAAGAAGTCCATCATGAAGTCAAAATAAAGCGTGTGGATATTTATAACATTCACGCAATATATCGGGGGAACAAAGTAGCATACCGGAAACTGATAATGGAATTGACAGCGGATGCAGATGTGTTGGTTTGTGTATGTACGCAGACGCCGACGTCAGAATTTCTGTTCCCTATTCTACATGAGTTGCAGTGCAAGAAGATATTGTATATGCATGGAATGAATGACTTTAGGTGGAGCAGGGCAAATTTTGATTCTGCTACGACGCTTGCACATAAAATATGGAATAATGTAATATATGGAGCTCGATACGCGATTAATAAAAAATATTTTAAAGAGTTTGATCATATTGTGCAGCTTTACGAGGAAGATTATGCAACATGGTATTTTAAAGAGAAGTATGGGATTGAGTGCGATATTATTGGAAACGCAGCAGACGATGTCTTTTTCGAGAGTATAAGTGGTTCAACTGTATCTGAGAAATATGCAATCTGTGTCTCAAACTATATAGAAAGAAAAAATCAGGAGATGTTGATTCGCGCTGTATACCAGACAAAGATATCGGAGTTGAAATTAGTCTTAATTGGCAGTGAGGAAACTCAATATTTTAAAGTGCTTGGGGAGCTAAATCGTGAGCTTGCAGAGGAAAACGGCGTAAATAAGGTGGAATTACTTACGAATGTATCGCGTGATAAAACAGTGGAATATATAAAAAATGCTACAGTATACTTGCTTGGCAGCAAGTGGGAAGCTTTTCCGATTTCTATTGTGGAAGCAGTTGCATCCGGTGTCCCATATATTTCTACTGCGGTGGGATGTGTGGCATCCTTGCCGGGAGGCGTCATTATCAAATCAGAAACAGAGATGGCAGAGTGGATTGACACATTTATGGAAAATGAAGTCTTGAGAGAGAAATATGTTACAGAAGGGCTCTGCTATGCAAGAGAGAATCTGACTATAGAATCAAAGGTCACTCAATTAGAAAAGCTTATGCAATAGGGAGAAAAGTAAGATGCGGCATGCTTTTTGTATTATAGCGTTCAATGATTATGAACAGCTGATAAAAATGTTAAAAATACTGGATTCTGAAATAAGTGATTTCTATATTCATATCAATGCGCTGGCAGAAATGCCGGATTGTAATAAAATCAAATCAGAAATCCATAAATCAGGAGTGTATTTTACAAAAAGGCTTCCCATTGTGTGGGGAGAAAACGGTGTGCTAAATGCGCAACTTGTATTGCTGGAAACTGCGCTTGAGTATGGGGGATATGATTATTATCATTTGCTCAGTGGACAGGATTTTCCACTAAAATCATTAGCCGCTTTGGATTCTTTTTTACAATCAAATCTTTACAACAACTCATCAGAATCCCTATATACAAATTATATCGATGCGAGAGTGTCTCCGGATCGTGCGGCGAGGGAACGGCTGATTCACTATAATTGGCTGATTAAATATTGGCGGCATTCTAAGAAAGCTGTAAGAGGTGCCATCAGAGGCATTAATTTGATATCGCATGGTGTGCAGCGCCTGATGCATGTCAACCGATTGAAGCTGTCCCCGGACAAGATCTATTATGGATCCTTGTGGCACAGCTTGACGGAAGCATGCGTAACGTTTATGATTGGGAATAAAGAGTGGTTTGCAAAAAATTTTTCCAAACATTCCTTTGCACCGGATGAGGGAGCGGTACAGACGCTACTTATGAACTCGGAATTCAGAGACAGCATCTATGTGCCAGGTCAGGAATCGCCGGATGTGAATTTAAGACTTGCGGATTATGTGAGGGGAAGCGGAGCGTCTCCATATGTTTTTCGTGTGAGAGATTTTGAAGAGCTGGTAAACAGCAGGGATTTTTTTGCCAGGAAGTTTTCTGAATCTGTGGATGAAGAGATTGTGGATAAATTGTATGAATATGTAAAGAGAGAAGTATGATGCATATAAAGGAAAGTGAGAAGATACCAAATAAGCTTATAATGGTGATAGAGATTCTTGTTTTGGTTTCAGCATTGATTTCAACAGGAATTTGTTTTTGTAGCGAGCTGAGTGAATACTTGTGGTTGTTGCCGTTGGGCTACCTGCTTTGTTTTGCGCTGGTTATTTTTAAGAGGGAATATGTGATACATAATATATTTCTTGTGATTATCGTGGGCGTGTATTATATCAGGGATGTAATCATTCCAGCGTTGTTTTATTGTGCAAATATCGATCCATGGAATTTAAGAGCAAATTATGAGCATTACCACAGAATTTATAATACACAGGCTACAGTTACTATTATGTTACTGGAGCTTGTTTCAGCATTTTTGATTATAAGGCTGTTTGGAGAGAGATATACTCTTCGTAATGAGCCAGAATATAGGAGGGAGCAAGGAAGCATATTGAACATTGCTGTTATTGCAGCAGGTATTTTCCTGATAATACGAGAACCTTATTATTTGGGAATCTATGATATGATATTTCAGTTTTATGCTTATGAAGCCGTGTCGTATAAAGCAATCTTATTATCGGTTGCAAGTGTACTTGTATCAGTCTGGTTGGTAATTGTGATAAAGAGACAAAAGAGAATGCCTGATATTATAAAAGTATGTTTGACTGGAATTGTATGGTGTATTTTTTGCGTAGAGGCTTCACTGGGAAGTAATGAGTATCATGCAATATCGCGGTGGGATTTTATTCTCAATTTTTTAATTGGCGGGATTATACTTATGTGGCTTTACCCAAAGTACAAAAAGGCATTATTGTATGCGCTTGGAATTACAGGGCTGCTGGGAATAGGAATCTTGTCTGTTTTTAGAGGGTTTAGTGCGGCTATGTTTTTCTGTTATACCAACTTTAATGACTATTTTGCAGGACCGACCAATATATCATTTGCGGTGGATATGTGTCAATCTAATAATTTCGAGATAGGGTTTCAAACTTTTTTAGGTGATGTGTTTGGAAATGTGCCTATTATAAATCACTATTTGCCGGAGAAAAATAATTTAGTTGTTTATTTCAGTAAAACGATATATGGAATTCGGTCTGATCAATATGATAAAATTGTCCCGTTTAGTGGGCAGATGTTTGCCTATTTATCCTATCCGGGAGTTGTTCTTGGAAATGCATTGATTACATTTATTACGTTAATTACCGGATACTGGGCAAAAAAATTGAACAATCTGTTTCTTTGCTACACAGTATTGTTTATCGCAGTCATATTTTGTCTGGGTACAATTTTTAACATAAATATTGTTTTCCAATATCTTTCCATTACTATTTTCCCAATCCTTTTTGTAGCGGTAGGGGATGCAATTGTAGGACGATTGATAAAAGATAAACTGTTTCGTGAAAGGAAGAAATCTTGAATTCGATATTAGGAGTTACAATAGTACTAAGTGTTTTGTTTTTTTCTTTTAGTACACTTGGAACTATGGCGATGAAAAAATTGGAAATTGATGTGGATTTCTGTGGGAGGGGGATATTGGGCTTTCTGATATTTGCTTTTGTTTTTGTGCTGATTGATGTACCGATGGAGTATATACAGGTCCCTTTTCAGGTGCTGGCTTATACGACCTTGGCTGTCTGGCTTGCATTAATAGGGTATTCGATATATGATTCCAAAGTAATCATGTTCCTGACAAAAAATACGTTGTCGGACAACACTGTATTTGGAATGATTGTAATTGTCGGAGCAGAAATCTGGTATGGTATGAAAAATGCGATTTATACGAGCTATACTGACGCGGCTTATTACAATCTCTCGTCGATAACCGCAATTTATACCAATACTATTTTTCAGTATGATCAATTCTCAGGACTGCTTGGGAATGCAAATACCAGAGCACAGGATAGCTGTATTATGTTTGTTGCAGTGCTCTCTCAAATATCCGGTATGCACGTCCTTGTCATGGTAAATCGTGTCATGGCGATTTTGGAAATTATATTGTTTAATATGCTTTTGTATGAGATTGCCTTGCTGATATCAAAAAACAATAGAAAAATCGCATTTCTTACGATACCAATTTATTTTGTACTTTCTCTTTTTTACTGGTCAAATGGCGGCGAGACGTTATTGTGGGGAAGACTTGCAGAGACCAAATCAATGCTGGCAAATGTTTATATCCCTGCGGTATTATATAGTTTCTTATTGCTTGCGACGCAGAAGCGAAAGGGAAAGGTATGGTGGATTATCATGTGTGCGGCAACGGTTGGGGCAGCGCTCTCTTACAGTGGCACATATATTATTCTGGCTTATGTATTTTTCCTTGCAGTATCATATTGGTTATTTCATGGAAGAAAATGGAAAGATGTTGGGTATTCGGCATTGTCAGTAGTGCCGGGTACAGTACTGGTGCTTATGAGAACTTTTTTGTGAGCAAGGAGTTTGTTGGATGGACTTTTTTGGAATATTGGATAAAATTTTTGATAATTTTATGTGGCAATCAGCATTAAATTTACTGTTTGTAGTAATTTACGTTTCAAGTATTGTTGTTATGATTCGCAATCGAAACTGCGTTGCCTGCCAGACGGTTGCTGTTCCGATTATTTTGGCATTTGTGACACTTTTTAATCCAATTGTTTACAGTATTGTAGCTGAAAAAACGAGTGTTTCCGGAATATATGGCAGGTTCTTTTGGATGTTTACAGTTTTTATTGTGGATGCGATTGCATTGGCAACTGTTGTCGGGACCCAGAAGGATAAACGGATGGTAACGTTGGGGCTAGTATTTTGCGGAAGCTTGTTGATTGCCGGTGGTGGAAAGCAGATTCAGTACAGCGAAAGTGAAAACATCTATAAAATACCACAGTATATTATTGATATAGACAAAGCCATTAATGAGGCAAAAAATGAGGATAATCCTACTGTAATCAGCTATGAAGATGTGTTTTATTATATCAGGCAGTACGATCCGGCAATACTCTTATATGGAAACTTGGGATTCGTTACGGATAGCATGAAAGAGCAGATGGGGGATGAGACATACGGACTTTATGGGCAGGCGTATGAGTTTTTGACAGCTTCCCAAGGATACGAGGTGGAGATGTCTGAAAATGAGTTGAATGCGTTTATTTCTGTGCTTAGTATAGATTTTATATGTTCAAAATCAGACAGGATGCTGGAAATGAATCTGAGAGATTATGACGTTGAATGTGTTTATGCAGATGAAGCAACGTATGTTTTTCAATTGACGGAAAGGTAAATTAGAAACATATTATGGTTAATAAAGTGAAAAAAGTTATAAAAAGAATTTTTAGCATGATAAGAGATTGTATCAGACTGAAATATTGTCAGGTTATATGGTATATTCATAATACGCATAATAAGACATGTATGGGCAATTACTTTCCGGAAGCACTTGTCTCTGTGGGAAATTGGACATATGGAAAGTTGATTGTACATCATTTTGAATGCGAGGGGGAAGGCTTGCAAATTGGGAATTACTGTTCCATAGGACCAGACGTCGAATTCTTTTTGGGAGGAGAACACCATCCGAAATATATGTCGAATTATCCATTTGCATTATATATACCAAAGTGTGAAAAATACGAGGCTGAAGATAGGACGACAAAGGGAAAAATAATTATTGACGATGATGTGTGGATTGGTGCTCATGCAATCATTCTTTCCGGTGTTCATATAGGACAAGGCGCAATTATAGCAGCGGGAAGCGTCGTTGCGAAAGATGTACCGCCTTATGCGATATTTGGCAATGGAAAGGTGCTAAAGTATCGATTCGAGCAGGAATTGATAAACAAGTTGCTGAAAGTTGATTATAGTAGAATTAATGTTTCGGATATTCAGGAACATTTACAGGATTTCTATACAAAAGATGTAAAGAAGACAGTAAATGAAGTGTGGATTCCGAAAAAGTAAGAGATAGGAGCAATGATGAAGATTCTTTTTGCTGGTGCGGGCGATTATCCAATGTATGAAGGAGCATTTTATAATGTGGCGAAAGAAATTGAGGGCATTGAGGCTGATCTTTATACATGGAAGGGACGTCTGGATTCGATACCGATTCAGTTGATTAAAAGAGTAGAAAATAAATTTTCTTGTGGACCTTGTGTAAATAAAATTAACAAAGAATTATTAGAGCTGTGTAAATGTAATTCCTATGATATTGTTTTTTTGTATAGTTGCAGATTGATCTATTCGAAAACGGTGAGAAGTATAAAGAAAATGGGAAGCTATGTGGCAGCGTATAATAATGACGATCCATTTGCCGATTTTTATCCTCAATATTATTGGCGACATTACCGGAATGCAATTAAGTATACAGATATCACATATGTTTACAGATTGGTTAATGAGGAAGAGTGTATGAAATATGGAGCAAGACAAGTGAAATTGTTGCGCTCTTATTATATTAAGGAGAGAAACTTTTTTATCCCTGATTGTGAGAATGAGGTTGATGTACCGGATGTCCTTTTTCTTGGGCATCAGGAGCAGGACGAACGCCAGAAGTATATAAAAGCGCTTCTGGATGAAAAAATCTCCGTGGGCGTACCGAAGATTGTATGGGAGGATTTTGAACCGGATAATGAATATTTGATCAAGTTGGAGGATACCCAGAGACTATACAACGCAATGCTGAACAAGACAAAAATAGCAATCGTTTTTTTGTCAAAAATCAACCGTGATACTTATACAAGACGTTGCTTTGAGATACCTGCAATCAAAACGTTTATGTTTGCGCCATACACAGAGGACTTGGCAACTCTTTTTGAAGAGGACAAGGAAGTGGTGTTTTACCGTGACAAGCAGGAGTTTGTAGGGAAGATTAAGAAGTACCTTAAGGATGATACTATGAGAGAGCAAATTGCGGAGAACGGATATGAGCGGGTAATGCGTGATGGGCATGAAGCTGCAGATCGGGTAAAGCAGGTAATAGAAGATTATCAGATGAGAAAGAGGAAGAGTGATGAATCGTTTTGTTAGATTGGTAACAAGGTTTATTCCAGATGAAATTTATTTGAAAATAATTTTTAAAAAAAATACAGGATATGCTTTGAATTTAAAGAACCCTCAAACATTTAATGAAAAGTTGCAATGGCTTAAATTGTATAATCGGAATCCGGAATACACAAGATTAGTTGATAAGTATGAAGTCAAAAAATATATTGCTCAAAAAATCGGCGAGGAGTACTTGATACCATCACTAGGAGTGTGGGATTCTGTAGAGGAAATTGAATGGGACAAACTTCCAGATCAATTTGTATTGAAATGTACACATGACAGTGGAAGCATTGTTGTATGTGATGATAAGAAGACTTTTGATTATGATAAAGCAAAACAATCGCTAAATCATACAATAAAAATTAACTATTATTATGCAGGACGTGAATGGCCATATAAAAATGTAAAACCGCGGATTATGGCGGAAAAGTATATGGAAGATAAGACAAAGGAGTATCTAACGGATTATAAGCTTATGTGCTTTAATGGGAAAGTTCAATGTTCTTTTGTGGTAACAGAACGTTTTTCTTCAGATGGAATAAGAGTCACATTCTTTGATAGAGACTGGAATGTGATGCCGTTTGAAAGACATTATCCTCAAAGTGATACACCGATAGAAAAGCCTCAAAATTATGAGAAAATGATAGAATTGGCAGAAAAACTTGGCTCTGATATGCCGTTTGTGAGAGTGGATTTCTACGAGATAGATGGGAAAATATTTTTTGGAGAGTTGACATTTTCACCTGGAGGAGGTTTTGAAGAGTTTACACCAGTGATATGGGATAAGAAGCTTGGAGATTGGTTAGAATTGCCAAACAGGAAAATGAAAGGGAAGAATAATGGGAAATTGTTCAATTATTGTTAATACATGTGACGCGTATGAGGATGCATGGAGTCCTTTTTTTAAAATATTAAAAGCGGAGTGGCCGGAATGTGATATGCCAATCTATGTAAACACAGAATCAAAAGTATGCAAGGTTGATGATTTTGAGGTTACCACACTTAATATTTTAGAGGGAAAGAAAAGTGATATTCCATGGGGAGAGCGATTAATAGATGCCTTAAAAAGAATAGATACAGATTATGTTCTATTCATGCTAGAGGATTTTTTCATACAAGAGCGAGTAAAGAATGATATTATCGAAAATTGTATTCGTTGGATGGACGAAGATGAGAATATTGCTACATTTTTGCTGGTTAGCGCAGGTTTGTATGCGCGGTCGGATTATGAGAAAAATAAAGAAAAAAGCGACAAATATCCGGGATTTGGTTTAAGAGAAAAAAAGGACAAATTTCTTTTAAGTGCCGGACCGGGAATATGGAGAAGAGAAGACTTGATAAAATTGACCAAGCCGTTTGAAAGCCCTTGGGTTTGGGAAGGATATGGAAGTTTAAGAGCTGCAAAATATCCGAAGGAGTTTTACTGCAGAAAGGTAGATGGAGAAAGTGCTTTTGTTTATGACGTTGTGCGTGGAGGAGCCATCCATCGAGGATTATGGGTGGGGTGTATCGTCCGTCCATTGTTAGAAAAACACAATATTGATCTTGATTTGAATGTGCGTGGTGTGGATGAAGATTGGTTAGAGCATCCGCCTGTCGTAAAATTCAGTCTAAAAAGAAAAATATGTAACGGCTTTAAAAGAATAAGGTCGTTGTATTTTTAGGGAGTTTTGTAGTATGATTTGGAAAAGTATATCGACGTTTTCTTTTTGCCAGTTAGAATTAGAAGGAGCATTTTTGATAGATAATTTTTCGGTAGGTGATAACCGTGGAGGATTTACCAAGTGTTTTGAAAAGGATATATTTGAAAGCGCCGGTATTTCATTCCAATTAAATGAGACTTTTGCCTCTACGTCTGCGAAAAATGTAATTAGAGGTCTGCATTTTCAACTCCGACATCCGCAAGCAAAATTAGTGAGTGTGGTTCATGGCAAAGTGTGGGATGTGATTGTAGATATACGCCTGGAAAGTGAGACTTTTGGAAAATGGATTGCTGTAGAGTTAAGTGCAGAGAATCATAAAGCGTTATACGTGCCGAGGGGCTTTGCGCATGGCTTTGCTGCATTGGAAGATGATACGATTATGCTCTATCAATGCGATGGTGCATATGACAAGGAAACAGATACGGGAATTCGATTTGATGATCCTCAAATCGCCATCCAATGGCCAGTTGATGAAAAATTAGCGATTCATTCCAAAAGAGATTTGGGGTTAATGAGTTTTGCGGAATATATTGATAAGATGAAAGAAAAAAGATAATTGAGAACGAGACATTCGTTTAGTGCATATAAGCGGTGGAGGAAGGACTCTATATAATGAAAATGAGAAATATGGACATAGATGCTATAAAGGGCGTGGCAATTATCTTAGTGGTTATTGGTCATGTGATACAGTATATATGTGCGATAACAGATTATGAAAGTAACTTGATATATAATATAATATATTCGTTTCACATGCCGCTATTTATGTTTTGGAGCGGGTATTTGGCATATAGACAAGGAAGAGAGCTGGATGCTGCTTGGATAAAGAAGAGATTCTTGGCATTGATTGTTCCGTATGTTGTGTGGATAGTGGTAACATATTTCTGGGAAGGACATGCAGGAAGTGGAACTTTGGTAGAGTGGTGTATGGATGGTGTTTTGTATGTAACAAACGGTGCACCATGGTTTTTGTGGGTATTATTTTTAAACGGTCTTATACTGTATTTGGGAACTAAACTCAGAAAGTATACAATAAAGAATGATATTGTTTTTGCGTTATTAATAGTTGGAGTATATGTAATATCATATATAGCAAAATATCTCGTGGGGCAATATCCATTTGGACTTAACCTATGCGCATGGTATGTGGCATTTTTTATTGCTGGATATCTCACAAACTTGCATGCATTATTTGAAAAGCTGAATACAAAGGTATATTTTGGAATTTTGATTATACTGTGTATGGTATTTTGGACATGGAGAGTGGGAGGAAAACCTTTCTTTTATGAGAGTGTGGTGACGGATATTGCCACGTCAGGAATTCTTAAAATTCTTTTTAAAGGTGCATGTCTCGGATATAAGTATTTGGTGCCATTTTTGTGGATATGTGTAATATATTGGTTCTTTCAACATATGCCTCAAAATAGTATTAAGAATTGGCTTGCCCAAATAGGTACATATACAATGGAAATATATATAATGCATACTTTCATTCTAAAACTTGTGAAAGTGCCAAATATTTGGCTTGCAACGGTATTTGCTTTGATACTAGGAATCGCTGTGCCTATCATTATTTCAAATATATTAAATAGATGCGAGGTAGTAAAGAAAATTCTTTTTGGAAGATAAATGTGAGAGGAGATACGATGAAAGAAAGAAATAATGAATTAAAGTTTTTGATGCAGTATTATATTAAAAATTGGAGATTGTTTGTTATAGCAATTCTTATTGCAGTTGTTGCTACTAGCGTAATAACAGTAGGAAAAAGTGCTTCAGAAAATGATAGCTATGCTGAGCAGAGCGAGGAGACTGCTTCATTAGACATGCAGGCAATAAAAACAGTATTTTTTCATTATAAAGTGGTTGAAAAGTATAAAATAAGTATTGAAAAAGCGTTATATATGCAGATTGATGCAAGCAGTGTAAATGAAAAGATATTAACATATTCTATTAAAGCAGAGGATGAAGGGAAGAAATCAGAGATTATAGAGCGATATAAAGGAATATTAAATGATGGTGAGCTTTTGAGTGCTGTGCAACAGGTATGTGCTGATTATGTAATTGAGAATTTAACTGACATTATTTTTATTAATGATGCTGAAGAAGAAAATCTTTTGAGAATAAAGATATGTTCTTATAGTGAAGAGAGTGTTGAAAAAATTGCATTAGTAGTAAAGGATTATATAAATAGTTACCAAGGCGCACTTGCACATGACCAGAATGTATTTGAAGTAAATTTGGTGGATGAATATTTTATTGTGCAAAGAGAACAGGATTTAGTAGATCGACAGATAGAGATTTATGCAAATTTGAAAAATTGTAAAGTCCTTTATGATAACTATTATTCGTTGCTCTTGCCGGAGGAAAAGAAGTATCTCAATGATTTGGAGGCAGGGGTAATTGTTTTGCAGGAGGCGGATGAAAATCTGGTAGGAGATGACAATGTTTTAATAAAAGATGCACAAAAAGCGATAGGAGCCGAAACGTTCAGTCAAGTACTGAGAAATTTCGTGAACACAGTAATCGTATGCATTTTCATATATATAATAATTGTGTATATTAAATTTGCTATGAATGCTAGATTACAGACGACCGAAGAATTGGAGAGTTTATTTAAAATCAAGGTGATTGGTAAATTCACAGTTGATACAAAGAGAAGGTTCGGAAAAAGATTAGACAGAATCATAGCGAGGGCTATGGAAGAGAATGTTGATAATGACTTTGAGTTGGCAAAAATAAAAAGATATTTTCATGTATTGGGAATGGAATATGACAAATTGTTAATTATTGCAAATGATGGGAATTCTGATTTGCTTCAAATGCTCCAGGATGATATGGAGGGAAAATTAATTGTTGTATCAGATTATATGAATTGTAGTGAAGTGATAGCGGATGTAGAGAGTAGACTGTGTGTTGTTATGGCTGCATGGATAGGGAAAACAAAATACACAGAGATAACACGTCAAATAAAGCTTTTTGAAGAACTACAAATTGATGCCGCTGGTGCCATTGTAATTGAGGAGAGGTAAAATATGGAATTGACGAAGATACCGCACTACCTTACACTGTTTTTTTTTGTGGGGGGAATGTATTTTTTGTCGAAAGGCATCCAGATGTTTGTGCTTTGGTTGCTTTTTGTGCCGACAGCATGGCTGTTCTGGAAAGCAGTTGAGAGACAGAAAGTTACACTGGCGGTAGTAATGATGTTTTTTTTGATTACGCTTGGAATTGATCCGGTGTTTTTCTATATGAGAAGAGAAAGATATACAATGACAGGATGGAATGCCATTGGAACATTTTCTTTTTCAGCGGCTGATTTTGTAAATGCATATACTCCGGTTCTGATTATGGCATTGAGCGTATATATATTTTTTTGCTTGATGATGCCGGAACAATCCAATTTGATTCTAGATTATTTGAAGATGTTTGATGGGCAAAAAGAGACATGGAACAAACGAAGAAGAAGCCGGGCATGTGGGATGATATTATGTGTATTATTGGTTGGAATATTTATCCCTCTTAATATTGTAATGTTTGAAAAAGGCATAGGAATAACGGGCATGGTATCTCCAAGTTTCCCTTATCGTTTGGTTGGAATTTTGCATTATTTTCGGCTGTTGGTAATACCGGTGATTACATTCATACTTTATGTAAATTCTAATAATACAAAATTACAGTTTGCATGTGTTTTGTCTTATGCCTTTGTTTCTGCGTTTGCCAGTGCAAGTAGATCGTTATTTATGATAAATATGATTATATGTGTGCTTTTAAATGTAATCAAAAAAGATGGAAAAAAAATAGTAGCTTCCATTGTGTTTATTTTGGTAATGTTTTCATTGATTGGGGTATCTAGAAATTATATATATGTGTATAACTATACCGGATATGTGGACTTAGTTATAAAAGTTTTGAAAAATTTTTCACTTAGTCAGATAGAAAGTACGGCTATTACTACGTTGAGTGGGATATCTAATCGATTATTTGGAATGCAGTATTATGTACTGGCTGAACAGAATGGAGTGGAAGGCGGTGTGATAGCACTGCTGCAGTATTTAATGAGTGGTACATTTCAGACACTTGTGCCGGATATGAGTACTAGCATATTTGGTTTGGAATTATATGAAGGATATACATTTGGGGTGGCGATGGGAGCTATTTCTGAGCTACTTATGATTGCCAATGGTAATTATGCAATGATTCTTCTAGAGGCATTCCTTTTGGCAGTGTTAATGTCCTTTTTTGAAAAAGTGATTAATTATGTTCATAGCAAGAGTGTATTTGCATCTTTGTTTTGTAGCTTGATTTTCGCATATATTCTTTTGCAATTTTGGTTTGCTAATTTAAGAATGGTATATAAGTGCATGGGGGCAATCGTTATTTGCATAATAGCAGTTAAAGTGCTGGAAAGTCTGACAATATTTGTGCGTAGAAAAGTTCAAATCTGAGCAATGACTAGGTAATATAAAGGGAGAGACACATTTTGAAGAACGAAGTGTCGTATAAGTTGCAATATATATTTTATATGCAGCATATTTTGTGTGGAAAGTAGTTGGATCCATATGGATGTTTTAGGTCTATCATAAACTTTTGCTACACAACCATACGGTGATAGAAATAAAGAATATATTAACAATATTTGTCTTTTGATATATGCCACCCGACACGTTGATAGCTCCGACGAATGGAGGATTGTGAACCCTGGCAAGACTATTCTCATATATTTTGATGACACTAATACTATATAAAATTTGCAAGAACAAGTCTGCCATAATTATAGTTGGCGGATTGGAGATTATTGTTGTACTTGGAAAGGTCAGTTACTATTCTATAGTATATTGGCTTCCAATATATATGTTAGGAGCATGGGTAAGCATACATCAAAGAGAACTATATGAGAAGGTGCTAGAAGGAGAATTGGAGGCAAAGTTTGCTGGTTAGAAAGTGCTTAGATATATTGCATGCATATTAATATATGTATTTTGAGCAACCTTCCTACAACGAGAAGTTCTAAATATAGATTTGGCGAGGTTTTTATCGTCAATTGTGATATGGATTTGTGCTGCTTGTGCACCAATTGAAAGGAAAACTGTATGGTATGTAAAAAAATAGTAGTTTTTCATGTACTGCATCTATGGAATGTTTACAAATATAGTGATATCATTGTGTTGGTAGAAGCTTGGAAATATAGTTCCGGTGGAGCTGATAACAATTATTGCATTTATGATTGTATATATTGCAGTTTATGGAACATTATGGGGATTGAAGAAGCTACTACTTGAAAATATAATAGATATTATTATGGGGGACGAGTAAAAACAGGCTGATTGAAAGAGTGTGATCTAGAGGGTGATCTCAAAGTTAATAGCAAGTATATCACACAAGAAAAGATATGATAAATGAGGAGACAAGTAAGTTATGGTATTTTCATCTGCTGTATTTATATTTTGTTTTTTGCCAATTGTCTTATTAATATATTATGGGTTCTTAAGGTCTATTAAGAGCAGGAACATTTTCTTATTTATAGCTAGTCTTATTTTCTATGCATGGGGTGAGCCACTCTATGTTTTATTGATGGTACTTTCTATTTTATGTAACTGGAAATGTGGATTAAAGATAGGGGTGGGAAGAGAAAAGAAGAAGTGGCTGATAGGAGGAATTTGTTATAATCTTCTTGTGTTATTTATTTTTAAATATTTAGCCTTCTTCTGTCAACCGATTTTGAATCTGCTTGGAGTAGAAAAAAACATAGACATAGCACTTCCGATAGGAATTTCTTTTTATACTTTTCAGGCAATCTCATATCTTGTTGATGTATATTGGGAAAGAGGAAAAGCACAAAAGAACGTTTTGAACCTTGGACTTTATATCGCATTATTCCCACAATTAATAGCGGGACCAATTGTGCGTTATGAAACAATTGAAAAAGAAATATCTGAGAGAAGTGTTTGTGCAGTTGATTTTAAAAGAGGAATAGAAAGGTTTATTGTAGGATTAGCTAAGAAGTGTATTTTGGCGAATAATTTAGCCTATGTTGTGGATTATTCATGGAATAATGTGGGACATCAAACAGTCGGAACGGCATGGTTAGGTGCATTTGTATATGTATTACAGGTGTATTTTGATTTTTCAGGTTATTCAGATATGGCAATTGGATTGGGACAAATGTTTGGATTTCATTTTTTGGAAAACTTTAAACATCCATATATTGCAACTTCAATCACTGATTTTTGGAGCAGATGGCATATATCATTAAGTTCATGGCTCAAAGATTATATTTTCACTCCACTGTCATTGAATCGTAACTTTAGGAAAAAAATTCGAAATAAAAATGTCAGAATGTTCATTGCGCTATTTGTGGTATGGTTTGTTACCGGCCTTTGGCATGGGGCAAGCTGGAATTTTGTGATGTGGGGTATGCTGTATTTCGCATTGTTGATGCTTGAGAAAAACACAGCGCTATCAAAAATACCGAAATGGATAGGTCATATATATGTGATTTTTAATATCATATGGATAAATGTTTTCTTTCGAGCAAAATCCATTTCGGAAGCGCTACTTTATTTGAAAGACATGGTCGGAGTGCCAAGTAGTAGTGCAGAAACCAACTTTTTGCTATATGCAAACGCAGCGAAAGGCTATATTTTGTTAGGCGTTTTGGCATGTTTTCCATGGGGGAAATATGTCAAAGAAAAATTTGATGTGCCTGCATGGGTTGGGGATGTGGTGTATATGTTAGTCTTTTTAGTTGCGTTGACATATATGATTCAAAATGCTTATAATCCATTTATATATTTTAATTTTTAGGTTTTAGGAGATTCGAATGAAAAAGAGAGAATACATATTACCAGTCTTTTTTTGCACAATCATTCTTGCCGGGATGGTGCTTACAGTTCCGAGGAGTATTGTCAAAATTGTGGGCTATGATTTGCTAAAAGTACGAAGTGCGGAAATGGGAGAATTCTTAGGGATAAAAGTACAGAATGTCCAATTTCAAGATTATGCGTCTATGTATCCATTTAAATCAGAGATAACTACAACGAATGGTGGAGTTGAAGACGCAGAAGAAAATCAGACCCAATGGAGTGGCTATGTAAAGAAGTATATAAAAATGGTAGACTATGTAGAGAATGTGTTTGAAGAGTATGCGACTAAAAGATTTCCGCTGAAAGATTATAGTCAAGGGATAAACGACGCATTTAATGACCGTATTTTATATAGCAATATTTCTTTGATTGATGAAGATACGCTAAATGATTGTTTTATTTTAAATGATAATATGCTGTACTATCCTACAGCAGACGCTGATATGAGCGATTTGGCAGAAAGCATACAGGGGTTAAATACATTTTGTGAAAGTAATGATATTGAATTTATGTATGTGCAGGCACCAACAAAGGTAGAAGAAAATGAAACGTATGATTGGCCGGCTGGAGTAAAAGACTACACAAATGAAAAGATGAATCGTTTGGTAGATGAATTGGGGCAAAGAAAAATTCCTTGTATCGATTTAAGAAAAGAGGTTCAGGCTAAGTTAGCGGATAACGGGTTTTACCAGTTGGATCCTCATTGGAAAGCCCAAACAGCCTTTTTATCTGCCAGAGTGATTGCTGAACGATTGAAAGCAAGTGGGCTAGCAATTAATATGGAACTGTATGATATAAATAATTATCAAGAAATTGTTCTTGAGGATAGCTTTTATGGTATGAAAGGGAGAATGGCGATATTACAAAGAACATCGCCTGAAGATTTTTCCGTATTGTTGCCAACATTTCCAACAGACATGTCTATGAAAAGCGTGGATTATTGTATAAGCAATGAAGGAACATTTGAAGAATGCTTTGTTAACTGGGATAATATGGAGAAATATTTCGAGAATCCGAAGCATTATATCCAGACCGCTTATTCGACCTATACAATGTTAAATGCTCCGCTTATAGAGATAGAAAATCATGATACATATGCATTACAATGTAAAATCCTCATTATCAGTAATTCGCTTGGATGGTCGATGACACCATACCTTGGTTTAGGTGTAACAGATATAGATGCTATATATAGGAAGTCTTTTAGTGGAAGTATTAGACGATATATTGAGGACACGGAACCTGATGTTGTCATTGTAATGTATGGATCTTCTGAATTGGTAAACAATACAGAAGGAACACATTATAATTTTTTTGATTTTGAGTAAGGGAGGAGTTAGAATGAATAATTCGGTTGTTAATTGGTTAGAAGATACTGCGAAAGTGTTTCCAAAAAGAATGGCATTGTGTGATGAAACACAGCAATTGACATATGAACAGTATCGAAAAGGAGCTATCGGCATAGCTCATGAAATTCTCTTAAATAACATTGGAAGTAAAAGACCGATAGCCGTTTACCTTGAGAAAAGCGTAAAGGTTCTTGTTTCATTTATGGGAATTGCCTATAGTGGCAATTTTTATTCCCCAATTGATGTTGACATGCCGGAGCAGCGAGTGAATAAGATTCTTGATGTGTTGGCTCCGGAAATTGTAATCACAACAAAAGAACTGAAAAAAGAGTTTGACAAATTTAATTTCTCCGGAAGATATATTTTCTATGAAGATATTGAACCAAAAGAGATGAACGTTCAGGTAAAACAGGCAATGGAGACAATCATAGATACGGATTTGCTTTATGTATTGTTTACTTCCGGCTCAACCGGAACTCCGAAAGGAGTATGTATAACACATAGGAGCGTCATTGACTATATTGACTGGGTTACGGAAACATTTAGCGTTTCAGCCGATGATAGATTTGGTAATCAAGCGCCATTTTATTTTGATAATTCTATTTTAGATATTTATTCTACGCTGAAGACAGGGGCAACGCTTTTTATTATTCCATCAAAGCTGTTTGCGCAGCCGGTTCGCTTACTGGAATTCCTGAAAGAGAATAAAATCGACACAATCTTTTGGGTACCATCGGCATTGATTATTGTATCAAAACTGAAAGCATTTCGTAATGTTGATCTTACAGATACGTTGAAACGTGTCCTTTTTTGTGGGGAGGTTATGCCTAACAAGCAATTGAATATCTGGAGAAAATATCTTCCGGATGTTGTATATGCGAATTTGTATGGACCAACAGAAATTACGGATGCATGTACATATTATATCGTCGATAGAGAATTTCGGGATGATGAGGATTTGCCGATAGGAATTCCTATGAAAAATACCGATATCCTTGTGTTGAACGAAGAAAATTATTTAATAACGGAATCCGGAATCATAGGCGAATTATGCGTAAGAGGGACAGGCGTTGCAGCCGGATATTATAATAATCCGGAAAAAACAAATGCAGCATTTGTGACTAACCCATTAAATACGGCTTATGAAGAAAAGATATATCGAACGGGAGATTTGGTGCAATATAATGAGCGACATGAATTGATATATATGTCCAGAAAAGATTTTCAAATTAAACATATGGGACACAGAATAGAGTTGGGCGAAATTGAAACGGCCGTGTCTTCATTGCAGGATGTTACAAGATGCTGTTGTCTGTATGATGACAAGAAGAGTAAAATTGTACTATTTTTAGATATAGACTTATCCAAAGAAAAAATTAATGGACAGTTGGAAAAGATGATTCCAGAATATATGTTGCCGGGCAAGGTTGTTTATATGGAGAATCTGCCATTAAATGCGAATGGAAAAATTGACAGAGTACAATTGAGAGAATACTTGTAGTTAGTAGAGGAGATACCTATGGGCGATATCCGGTCAGGAGAATTAGAGAGTATAGAATATTTCTATGAGCTGGTTGCGCAGTTAAAAAAGATAAAACGGAAATTATTGACAAACTGCTATTTATCTCAGGACAAGCTTATGGAGAGCATTCAGAGACAAGAGATAGTATTTGAGTACAGTCATAATAAATATTTAAACATATTTGTTGATGATGACGGATTTAAACGTTTATATTATTACATAGCAGATATAGATAATTACATTGTAGAAGATCAGGAAGGGAAGATTGTATGTGACATTTTCCAAAATGGTATGAATGAAGAATCCGAGAGAGTAATAAACACACTTATTAAGTGTGGGTTCAATCAATATGCATGTTTTAATAAATGGGTGAAACAGATTAAAAGTATTGAGCCATATGAGGAAAGAGCAGACGTTTGTATTCGAAATACTTTTGATGAGGAGGTGATTGGATGGTTATATGAGAACTTCGATCGATACACGGATTGTTTACCGCGAAAAACGGAAGTGGATGATTTTATAAAGAACATGCAATTTACATGTGCATATGATACAACCACAGGGAAGCTAGTGGGGAGTTTAATTTGTTCAAAAAAACGAAAGGCATGTATAACGGAAGAGTATTTGTTTGTGGATATGTCAGAACGTGGTCGAGGAATTTCGAATAGTTTGTATGAATACTGTTATCATAGATACAGTAATATAGGTTACAAATATAATGCATGGATTCGGAATGACAATGTTCCTTGCATTGTATTACACGAAAGGCTAGACTATAGTTTAGATGAAATGAAAAAAATAACATTTTTGAAAGGATGAATAATTATGGAACAGAAAGTATTGGAGGCTTTAGTAAGGGTAAATGAGGAAATTGCATCATTTGACGGAGACAATTTGTTTGATGCGGGATTACTGGATTCGTTTCAGGTGATTGAATTAGTTGGTGAGTTAGAGGATACTTTTGATATCGATATTGATGCCAAATATGTTATTGAAGAGAATTTTTCCTCCAAAGATGCAATTATTGCACTGATAAAGAGTTTGATGGAATAATAAGTGATTTATTATGGGAATCCCAAGGATAAATAGTGATACATAGAGAAATATTTGAAATATCTTCCCTCTTGTGAGGTTAGAAGGCGAGGAAGGAATATAAGTAATGAATAACGTTGCTTCAAATAAGCTGTATTGGGTATATTTTTGGTGTAGTATAGCCGTATGTGTGATGCATGGTGCTGGACTTACAAATGTAGTAGGGGGGGCGACTTCTGGTGTAGATTCCTATACTATGTAGGAATTCCTGCTATGGGCTGGTTTTTCTTCTCTTCTGCATATTTTCTTTTTCGAAATTATGAAGAAAAAAGTTGGAGTGTAATAATTGCAAAAAAAGCGAAATCACTTATGATACCATACTTCATTTGGAACATTATAGGGTACATCTGGTTTTCATCTGTATATCATAAACTTGTGCTTCATGATAATACAAGGTTTACAATAAAGGGATTGTTTACGGCATTTATTTTTTTGTTTATTCCTCCTGATAAGATTGTGTCTCCGGCTAATGGAGGTATGTGGTTTATAGCCAGACTTTTTTCCTACATATTAATCACTCCAATAATAGCAAGAATATGTAAAAAAAAGTTGGGATGGATTGCTATTTTCATTATAGAAGGTATCGTATTGGGCTTTCATGTTAGTTATTATAGCTTTATTTATTGGTTGCCAATATATTCAATGGGGGCTTGGTGTGCGATAAATATCAGGGATAAATATGAGAGCCTTTTGGCTCGAAACTCGTATGATAGTATCATGAAGAACAGGAAAAAGTTTTGTTGTGGAAGCATTTTAACATATATATTATATATATTGATTTTATGCAATGGATTAGTAAGTGCAGATATAGGGAGATTCTTTGCCCCACTTGTTATATATATTTGTGCAATATTATGGCCTATAAAAAATGTGGCAAATTGGTGGATAAAGCATAGTAATTTTTATATGTATTGTTCACATGGGCTTTTTATGAATATTATGATACCGATTGTCTTGCGGCTGAATTTTCTGAGTGAAAATCCACTTGTATTTAAATATTTAGCATGTGTCGGTGCAACATTGGCGTGTGTATATGTATCATTATACTTATTAAAGAAAATTATGCCGGATAAATGGATGAGTTTATTGATGGGTGGGCGCGCATAGTGATTGTGATACCGCCCTTTGGAGTGAGCAGTAAGAAAGCACTTAAGGTTGGCAAAAAAATAGACTGTATATTTATATCTGTTAATGCTGTTGGTACGAAAATGAATGCAAATAAGATGATACATAAGGAATAACATAAAATTTCCAATTCTAATCTTATTAATTTTATGAAATGAATATTAGATGATACTAGAAAGTATCCGCTGATTAAGATAAAGCAGTCTACACTGATTTCACCCAATCCAATAAATTGAATAAAATATTTGTTGATTGGATTTGAAATCAGATTGGTGTCAAAACCACCATGAACAGAAAAATGAGATAATATAATAGTGAACATACAAAAAATACGCAATAATTCGAAATTAGATTTTCGCGTTGTTACTGTAATCATGAACAATTCCTTTCGCTGAAAAGAGATTAAATAATATAGTATATTTATAGAGGATGAATAAGAAATTGTCAATTGAAAAAATAAAATCCAAACCATATGATGAATACGAAAAAGAGAATGGAAGATTTGCGGTAATGAATGCAAAAAAAATGTGCAACTTCCTATATCAAGTAGGAGAAATAATAATATGGATATTTGCAATAATCATTTGTAGTATGCTATTTGCTTTCAATTTATTTTATTACACGCATATAGAATATAGAATAAATGAATTAGTGACTATAGATAGAGCATCAATACTGTACGTTTTAGGGGTACCATTACTTATTTTGGGATTTATGTGTATATCGAGAGCTTTATCTCGTTTTGAAGAAAAAAAATTATTTTGTGTCTTTTCGATTATATATCTTGTTATGAGTTTTTATTGGATGTTTAATATTAACACAACTTTGCGTGCGGATGCAGCACATATTAATAATGCAGCTAATCTCGCCGCAGTAGGTGATTTTTCTTTTTTGGAACTTGGTCAGGATATCCGTAATCATCCATGGCAGCTGGGAATGATAACATATGAACGGATATTAGGATTGTTCAGTAAGAATGTACAGCTCATTTTTTTGATGAATTATATTGGCATCATAGGGATTAATTATTATTTTTGGAAGTTAACAGATTTGATTTTTAAGCATAACCATTTTGTAAATGTAAATTGTATTTTGCTATTGTTTGCATTTTTGCCACAATTCTTTTTTGGAGTATTTGCATATGGACTAATTCCAGGATTTTTTTGTATTGTGTGTGGATTTTATTTTCAACAAAAATATTTTATGGAAGAAAAACTGCGTTATGCAATTGGAAGCATATGTATGGCTCTTTTAGCTGTAATATTAAAAGGAAATTATATCATCGGTGTCATAACCATGACAATTTTATACTTGATGCATTATTTGAAAAAGAGAAAATTGCACATTCTTATTCTGACATTTGTAATATTGGCATTAACACAAATTCAGGGATCAGTTATTATAAATTTTTATGAAGCTGAAAGTGGATATGAGTTAAATAGTGGAGAACCCAAATTATTATATATAGCAATGGGGATTATGCCTGAAAATCGTAGTATGGCTCCAGGATGGTATTGCGGTTATAATGATTATACATTTGGTTATGCTGACTTTGATCCAGTAAAAGCAAATGAAATGGCAAAGGAATCAATAAAAGACAGTATTACACATTATGTTCAAAATCCCGGAGATGCCGTCGATTTTTTCTCGAAAAAGATAGCATCTGTTTGGTGTGACCCGCTGTTTCAGTCATTGTGGAGTGGACCGCTTGAAGAAGCAAATCAATTTACGAACACAAGGATACTAAAGTCGTTATATCATGGAGAAACTTTGGAGAAACTGGCCAGCAAATATATGAAAATTTATATATTGATGTTGCTTGTATTAACAATAATATATTTATGTTATAAGAAAAAATACTGTTACGAACTAGCATATGCATATATTTATATGATAGGTGGTTTCCTTTTACATATTGTATGGGAGGGAAAAAGTCAATATGTATATACATATATTTTTGTTTTGATACCAGCGGGAGCTTATGTAATATCTAAAGTAAATCAAAAAATATATATAAAGTTAATTGAGAAGAATGGTAAATAGTAACTATGAAAAGATATGAAATAAAAACGTTAACACAAATAATGACAGAAAAACCGACAAAGCTGAGCAAAGCAGAACTTTGCACTTTTATTGGTGCATTAATTTCCGGGTTAGCTGCGCACCTATTTCAATATGCAAATAAGATGTATAATTATGATGATTTATTTGTTAATCCGGGCGGATTTGGAACCGGGGTAGAGTCTGGAAGATGGTTTTTGCAGATTATGGGAGAATGGGTAAATAAATATTTTGGAAATTATTCATTACCTATGTTTAATGGTTTTTTTACACTTGTGTTATTGGCTATAAGTGCAACTATGCTAGTGAGATTATTTGAAGTAAAAGACTTATTGCTGGCTATTTTTGTAGGTATGCTGTTTGTGACAACGCCGTCAGTGGTGTGTATGAATTTTTATATGTTTACAGCGTTATATTATGCAGTTGCAATATTTTTAAGTTTCTTGTCTGGATATTTAATGGTAAGACATGGAAAAAATATATTGATTCAGGTTATTGCTGTTTTATTACTTGCTTGTTCAGTTGGAACATATCAGGCATATTTTACGAATACATTATGTATTCTTGTTTTGGATATTATTGTAAAGAGTGCCTTTTCAAGGGATGACATGAGTGGGAAGGAGATTTTTTCTCGTTCAGTTCGATATGTAGTAGAATTAGCATTAGGAATAGGTGTATATTTTTTATTTACACAGTTTTCATTAAAATATTGGAATGTAATATTAGGATCCTATCAGGGGATTAATAATATGGGACATTTAGAGCTGCACAAATTACCACAGTTATTATACAATTGTTATCATTGTTTCCTATGGTTTCCGATAGTAGATATTTTTTGGGAAAATCCGACAACTATAGTGAAAAGAGCAATTAAGGTTATGTATGTTATAACCATACTGTTAGTGATTGCAATGATTATAAGAAAACGCCGGGATTGTAAGAAGTTAATGCTTATGCTATTATCTATGCTGACATTTCCTATAGCAGTTTTTTTTATATATATTATGGTGCAGGTGGAAGGATATATTTATCCGTTGATGACATTTTCGGTAATATTTATTTATGTGTTTGTGTTTGTCTGGTTGGATAAATATATGAAGGAAAATGTAACATGGAAATTTGAAAAAGAAGTGAAAAAAATTATGCATTGGTGCATATCTATAGCAGCAATTGTAATTACTGTAGTTTATATCTGGAATGCAAATGGTAATTATATGTCTTTGTGGTATACGCAGCAGCATGATATTGCTTATTTTCAGACTATGTTAACACAAATACGAAGTGCAGAAGGATATCGTTCAGGGCTGCCATTAGCGGTTATTGGAAGAGAAACAGAAATTGAAGATAGTGAGCATACGACAGGAAGTTTAATGGGAGCAGAATTTGATATTCCGGGGAAATCAGAATCTAATATAAATGGATATTCCAGATGGCATATTTTAATCCAATATCTGGGTTATAATCCGGAATTTTTATTTGATGACAAAACAAGCGAAATTGCAAAATGGGACGAAGTGAGAGCAATGCCATGTTATCCGGAAGATGGGGCAATAAAAATTGTGGATGATATTATTGTATTAAAATTATCAGATGAAGTGAAATAATATGAATGTTAGAAATTTTGGTAGAGAAAAATGATGAAAAAGGTCTTATATAAATATAAGAAGTTAATCTTATATATTTTATTTGGAGGAATGACTACAATACTAAATTGGATTGTTTATGCAATTGGGGTAAAACTGCAGTTGGGGATTACAATCAGTAATATATTAGCATGGTCAATAGCTGTTTTTTTTGCTTTTATTACAAACAAATTGTTTGTATTTGAAAGTAAAATATTGAAATTAAGAGTGATATTTAATGAATTTATAAAGTTTGTTGGTGCAAGAATTCTGACCGGCGCAATAGAAATTGGAGGACTGCCTTTATTATATTATCTGGGAATGAATCAACAATTATTTGGAATAGATGGATTCATTGCAAAAATTATGATTAGTATCATTGTTATGGTTTTGAATTATGTGTTTAGTCAGGTATTAGTGTTTAAAAAATAGAAAATGACGAACAGAGGAAATGAGAATGTTATCAGTTATATTACCTTCTTATAATGAAGAAAAGATGATTGTAAAAGCAGCTGAACGAATCGGTGAGATACTTCGGACAAATGAAATACAATATGAAATTATATATGTGGATGACGGATCTGAAGATGGTACATGGGGGGAGATTAGCTGCTTGGCAAATAACGATTCTCATATAAGAGGAATTCGGTTTTCAAGAAACTTTGGAAAGGAAGCTGCAATATATGGAGGCCTTAAATGTGCGGCAGGAGATTGTTGTGCAGTGATGGATTGTGACCTGCAGCATCCACCGGAGACATTAGTATCTATGTATCATTTATGGGAACAAGGATATGAGGTGGTTGAAGGAATCAAGAAAACAAGAGGAAAAGAAAGCATATTATATAAAGCGAGTGCGGGTGTTTTTTACAAAATAATTTCTGCTGCCACGCAAATTGATATGTCAAAAGCTTCTGATTTCAAACTGTTGGATCGAAAAGCTGTAGATGTAGTTTTGCAATATACAGAATGTAATACATTTTTTAGAGCACTTTCTTCCTGTATTGGGTTTAAATCAACACAAGTAGAATTTGATGTGAAAGAGAGAGAAGAAGGAGAATCAAAATGGTCCACAATTGCCTTAATTAGGTATGCAATCACGAATATTGTGTCATTTTCAACTGCTCCTATGCAACTGGTTACGATCGCAGGAGTTGGGGTATTTGTTATTGCGGTAATTCTTGGAATACAGACGTTGGTGTCGTATTTTATTGGGCGTTCGGTAGAAGGTTTTACTACGGTAATAATATTGTTACTATTTATAGGAAGTGTTGTTATGATGAGCCTTGGAATTATTGGATATTATATCGCAAAAATCTATGAGGAAGTAAAGCATAGACCTAGATACATCGTAGAATCTGTTTGCGGAAGTGAAAAAGATAATTTTATAGTAAAAATAACAGAATAATAACAAACAAAGATGCTATCGAAGCAATGAGGAATATACAATATGAGAATAAATGATGATGGCAGAGAGGCTAATATGGATTTGCTGAGGATCATTGCAACAATTGCAGTTATTGGAATTCATGTAAATGCCACATATTATGATGCCATAACAAACGTAAACACATTTGGTGATGTATATACAAAACATATTTGGACTTTGACTTTATATGATACGCTGACGAGATTTGCAGTTCCGTGTTTTGTTATGCTTTCAGGAGCATTTATTTTGGCAAATGATAAAAATGCACGTTATCTATTTTTTTATAAAAAATCTTTTTGGAATATCTGGATTCATACGATAATATTTACATTAGTTTACTTTATTTACTCTTATTGGCAGAAAAGCAGGTACACGGCGTTTTACGGATTGGTTCATGGGGAGCCGTTTGGACATATGTGGTATTTATCTATGCTTTTTTGGTTGTATTTGTTTGCACCAGTTGTGATAATTTTTAAAAACAGTATCAAAGAGAAAACATTTGCATATGTAGCCGTTGGATTTATGGTTGTGGCAGCAGTTTGTGCTAGCCATAGCTCCTTTGAGTTTTATTGGGATATTGGTTTTGCTTTTTATTATTTAGGTTACTTTATGATGGGATATGTATTGCGAAGTTATGCATTAAAGTATAAAAAAAATAAAATCGGGATTATCTTGATTGGAATTGGGATAATGGTGATGACTGTGATTGCTTATGTAAGATATCGCAATACATTAGGAAACTTGGACAGTGAGATAAATGGAAGTTTGATTGGAGCAATGGATTATCCGATGCTTTTAGCAGCAGTGTTTATCTTTACAGGTTTTGCATTCTTAACCCTTAAATGCAATTTTACTAAAATAGCATCATATTGTTTTTTTATTTATTTGATTCATGGTGGTCTTGAAGATTTTTTTTGCAAAAAAATTATAAAATATTATGGCTTAGAAGGAGATTGCAGGTTGATAGTTCCGCTTGAGATTATAGGGACATTTTTTGTTTCACTAGGACTTGCAGTTATATATGAGAAATTATTTCAAATTGTAACAGGAAAAATTAGAGGTAAATGATAAATAATTGCGTGATAAATATGGATAAAAAAGTAATAGTAGTAATACCAGCGTATGAACCAGACGAAAAAATGTTGGCGTTGGCAAAAGAATTAAAACAAAAAACATCTTTTGATATAGTAATTGTAGATGATGGGAGTGGAGAAAAATATGCCACTTTTTTTCAACAGGCACATGAATACGCTGAGGTTTTGTCTTATGAGTTAAATGAGGGGAAAGGCTATGCATTGAAGTATGCATTTTCATATATTTTGAAAAAATATGGACAAGGGGTTTGTATTGTAACAGCTGACTCGGATGGACAACATAAGATAAGTGATATACAGGCTGTTGTTCAAATGGCATTAGATAAACCGGAATGTCTGGTTTTGGGAAGCAGAGAATTTACAGGAAATGTGCCGGCACGTAGTAAATTTGGAAATACTGTCACTTGTCAGGTTTTTCGTTTGATTTCGGGAGTAAAATTAAAAGATACACAGACCGGGTTGCGTGCATTTGATGGAAAATACATTTCATATATGCTTGCGATTGATGGAAAGCGTTATGAGTATGAAATGAATATGCTAAGCATGTGGGCAAAAGATAGAAAACCATTTTTTGAACATGTAATTGAAACGGTATATATTGATGAGAATAAAGGATCACATTTTCATCCGGTAAGAGATTCTTTTAAAATATATAAGGAGATGATTTTGTTCAGCTGCTCGTCTTTTATAGGGTTTTGTGTTGATTATGTCTGCTATACATTATTAAGTTTTCTGACAGGCGGATTATCTGTTGCGCTAAGTGCTGGTATCAGCAATATTGGGGCAAGGATTATCAGCGCAACAGTAAATTATAATATTAATCGAAAAGTTGTATTTAAAAGTGATGAAAGTGTTATGAAAACGGCGGTTCAATATGCATTATTAGCGGTTGGTATATTAATATTGAATACATTTTTATTGGAACTTTTGGTTATGACAATTATTCCAAATCGGTATGTAGCAAAAGTTTTGGTTGAGATTATTTTATTTTTCTTTAGCTGTTTTGTGCAGAAAAAGGTTATATTTAAGAAAAGGGTGAAAAAAGAGACATGCTGAAAAGGTTGAGGAAATATTGGCATGCAGGCTATGTATTATTGTTGTTTGGATTTACAATATTTGTATTGTTAAAAACATTTGTCATTCCAAGTGTAGAGAAGTCTGAGGTTGAATCAATAGGAATCTACGCCTCTGAGGAAACAAGTGCTAAAACAAATCAGGCTATATCAACAGAGAATAGTTATTCGGATGAAAATATATCTATAGAGTTAAATAAAGAACGAATATATGATACAACTGTTTATATTGCAGATATTAAATTAAATAATATAAAGTATTTTAAAACAGCATTGGCAGAAAATTCTTTTGGTCGCAATATTAATGAAAAAGTTTCGGAGATGGCAAAAGAAAAAGGTGCAATATTAGCAATTAATGGAGATTTTTATGGTTTTCGCAGTGAAGGATATGTTACCAGAAACGGATTGTTATATAGAGATAATTATGCTTTTGCGGATGATGAGGTGTTTGCTGTTTTTGAGGATGGAAGCTGTAAGATAGATACTTGTGGTAATGTGACAGCAGAATCATTAATGGAAAATGGTGCAGTCCAGATATTATCGTTTGGTCCAGGATTGGTAGAGGCAGGGGAGATTGACCAGGAAGGAATTATATCAAATCACAGAACATCACCTGAAGAAAAAAATCCAAGAACAGCTATTGGAATGATAGAACCATTGCATTATATTTTTGTGGTGTGTGATGGAAGGACAGTGGATGATACTGGAATGACATTGAGTGACCTTGCAATTATAATGAGAGATTATGGTTGCAAAGAAGCATATAATCTGGATGGTGGTGGTTCTTCAGCTATGTATTTTAATGGACAGGTAGTGAACAAACCGACAGATGGACAGAAGAGTGGAGAACGTGAGGTGAGTGATATTGTCTATATTGGATACTAAAAGGAAATCTGCGACTGGTAATGAGGCAGAAAAAAAATCTTTTTACGGAATGATATTCGGAACGTTATTTTGTATATTGTTTTCATCTGTTTATAATAGATTTGGGCATGGAATTATATCTATTTATATGAACGGGATGTTTTTTATTCCATTGCTTTTAGGGGGTATCCCATATGGAATAGATTTGTTTTTTATAAAAAAGTGGGGAAAAGTAAAGGGTGCAATGTATGCTTATAATCTGGGAGTCCTTACATGGACAATGGGAAGCATGTTGAAAGGAATTTTTCAGATTGCAGGTACCACATCTTCTTATGTTAGAATTTATTGGTTAATGGGAGCAATTTTAATTATAGCAGGAATAATCTTGGAGTTAAGACAACACTAAAATACAATACGTTTTTGACAAGGAACTTCTATTTCAAAAAGAAGTTCCATATTTAAAATTAATCAAACTACAAACATAATTCGAACAAGAGATGCAGAATTACATCATATCGAATGGTGCTATCTAGAAGAGAGATATACAATACTTATGTATATTTATAGGGTGTAATATATAATACAGATGAAAAAGGTGAATAAGATGCAGGTTATTTTTTGCGAACCACAATTAACAAATAATAAAACAGAGAATACAAATTTATTTTTTACAGAATGTAGAAAAATATTAGATTATTACCTGTGTGAAAAAATATATATAGGTAATACGATGTTATTAAATAGAGTAATTGAAAAAGAGGCTGACAAGGATGATATTTTGATATTTTTTAATTCGGAGGATGGAAATTATGATGTGAAGTTCCAAAGACTGATAAGGAAATATTATATGGCACAAAGCAGAATATGGCCAATTGCTCTAGAGAAGGAGAGCCGAATGCCTCCAGAACCAGTATTGGAAAAACAGAGTTTTGATATACCGAGTCAGATTGAAAATAGAACTATTCTACAGAATAGTATAAAAGAGGTTGCACATATTTTTTCAAGAAAAATTATCGCACAAACATTATCACCACTTTATCATGATGAGGTTTTGTATTTTATAAGTCATAGAAGAAAAGATGGAGAGAATATCACAGCAAAGCTTGCAGATGAACTCAGGAAGCTCACAAGGGAAAGAAATGTATATCGTGATGTTGTAAAGGTTAAGGTGGGGGAAAATGCGCAGGAGGATATAGAAAAGCATCTGGCAATTAGTGATGTGCTCATTTTTGTACAGACTGAAGATGTGGTAGCATCAGAATATGTGATGAAAGAATTATGTTTTGCAATTGTGAATAACATACCGGTTTTATGGATACAAATTGATGATGCATCCTATGAAAGATTACGCATCAGACCAGGGGAAAAACCAGACTTAAGATATAGAAGTGAAGAATTTGAAATAGACAGCAGACTTGAAGAGATAGCAAATGAAGTTGAAGATAAATGTTTTGAATTGATTATGGCATCCTCAAATCAGGTTTCAACTTATATTGAGTATTTAGATAATCTCAGATATGAGAATAAAATAAAAATGAAAAATGACATGACTGCTGTTATGGCATATGAAATTGAGTATGAGGAGAAAACCAGAGACCAATATGATGATGGAATTCGTAAAAATTATATACAATGCTTCGGAAGAAATCCACAGAAAGAGGATGTGACAAGATTCTTAAACAAGGTACAAAATACAGAAATTTATAATAGAAATCAAAAGATTTTTTTACTTTCAAATAATGGGAAAATGCAAGGTGTGCTTGAAAATAATAAAATCTATAAGGAAAATTATGATGATTATATCATGAATTTGGAGAATGTACTTGAAGTTCACAATACAAAGAAAAATGAGAGAATTATTTTATCGGGATCATTTCCAGATGGTGATGAGGTCTATAAAGTATCGCTTATGGAAGCAGTGATGTCATATGCACGGGAAATTATAAAAAATGGATATACATTAGTTTTTGGTGCACATCCTACATTTCAGAGACCTATTTTTGATATTGGAAAGTTATATTCACAGGATATGAAATATTCTATTGAGATGCATATGTCAAAGGAATGGATAGGAGAATATGATTTAGAACAATTACAACAACACTGCACACTTATTCTGTCAGAAAATCTTGAACAGATGAGGAATAGGATGATATGTGAGAAAAAAGCAGAAATACTGATCTGTCTTGGTGGAAAAGTCAAAAAGAACAGAGCGGAACAGGGTGTGGATACAGAAATTCGACTTGCAAAGCAATCAGAAATACCGGTAGCATTAATAGGTTCGACAGGTGGCAGAACAGGGGAGTATGCATTGAACAGGATGAAAGAGCAAAATTGGAGAGACTTGAATACATGGGATCCAAACATAAACGAAGAATTGTTTTATAACGTTAATCATAAATTGATGGCAAAAAAATTATTACAAATGTTAAAAAATCATTGAATTGATGGAGAAAGATAATTATGTTTAAAGGATTCGATTTATCTATCACAAAAGAATTTTTCAGTGAATCATATGAACAATTAGTAGAGATTGGCAGAAACCACTTGAATGAGCAAAAAACCAAGTATAATAGTAAATTGGAAAAATTTATTATCGAAAGTCAGAAATTAGACGGTGTTCAAATACAGGATGAATGGTTTCCGCAAGTTGACGCAGATATTTTTATTTCTCATTCCAGGCAGGACAAAGAATTAGCATGTGCACTGGCGGGGTGGATGAATTATGAATTTGGACTAAAGTGTTTTGTAGATTCAAATGTGTGGGGATATGCCAATAACTTAATCCACAAAATGAATAGAAGACTTAGCAATGAGAGATCTGATGGGCAAGGTGGATTTTTATATGATTATGATAGTTGCAACGAGGTGTCACAACATGTAAATACTATGCTTTCTATTGCACTTCAGAAAATGATTAATAAAACAGAAACAGTGATGTTATTGAATACAGATAGTTCTATTCCAATACATAATGAAAAGAAAATGAATGAAACATATTCTCCTTGGATCTATACAGAGTTGGTTTGTACTCAGATTGTACAACTAAAACCATTGATTGCATATCGAAATTATTCAGAATTGAGTCATATGGATGAACGAAAAAAAGTGATTTTTGAAGGCTCATGGGACATTAATAAATCAATAATTTCATATAAGGTATCATTGGAGCATCTTATAAGATTAAATCAGGTTGATTTGCAGACATGGAAAGAAAATTATGATGAGAGAAAGTTGCAAAATGCAGATTATTGGTTTGATATAAATTATCCGTTAGATGTGCTATATGGAGTAAAATGTCCGCAGGATTTAATGGAGGCGAGAAAAAGTTGGGAAAGAATGGAGTATAAATGAGAAAAGCACTGATTGTAGGAATTAATGAGTATCCACAGAATAAATTGACAGGGTGTATCAATGATGCAAAAGAAATTGCAAATCTTCTTGAGTACCATGGAAATGGAATAAAAAATTTTGATGTGGATTTAGAAATTAACATTAAAAAGAAATCGGAGCTGAAAGGAAAAATAAAAGAATTATTTGCAGGAGATGAAGAGGTTGCATTGTTTTATTTTTCAGGACATGGCTATTTAGATGAAACAGGAGGTTATCTTGTCACTCCTGACTATGTCGAAAATGATATGGGAGTAGACTTCACATATATTCTAAAACTCGCAAACGAGTCTAATTGTAGAAATAAGATTATTATCTTAGATAGTTGCTATTCCGGAAATATGGGAAGGACTGGTTTTAATACAGAAAGCAGTGTTATAAGTGAGGGCATTACAGTGTTGGCAGCTTGTACACAGCAACAAAGTGCTGTTGAAGAAAAAGGGCATGGATTGTTTACACGTTTATTAGTGGAAGCGTTAAAAGGGGGTGCTGCAAATGTAATGGGGAGAATAACACCGGGCAGCATTTATGCATATGTAGATCAAGCACTTGGATCATGGAATCAGAGACCTGTTTTTAAGACAAATATTTCACAATTTGTATCGATACGGGACATAGAACCAAGGGTTCCGCTGGAGACGATACGGAGTATTCAGAAGTTGTTTACGAGTCAAACAGAAGAATATCGTCTTGATCCGTCATATGAATTTACGAACCGGCAGGAATATATATCAGAGACTGTGAAACCATATGGAGAAGAAGAACATATAAAAATATTTAAACAGCTTCAGAAATTAGAACGCATTGGATTTATAGAACCGGTCGGGACAGAACATATGTATTTTGCAGCTATGGAGTCGAAATCCTGCAGATTGACAGTCCTAGGACAATATTATTGGCAATTACTTCAAGAAAAAAGAATATAAAGAGGATGTAAGATGAGGTACAAATATGATGTGGCACTTTCTTTTTCCAGTGAGAAAGAAGCAGAGGTTGGGAAAATTGCAGATTACTTGGAAGCAGCTGGTTTGCGGGTATATTTTTATAAAAAATTACAAGGTGAGCTCATTTCACAGGATTTAGACAAAAAGACATACCAGATTTATCATGAACAGTCAGAGGTTAAAGTATTATTTATATCACGTTTTTATGGAGAACATGAATATTCACAGTTAGAAAAACGTTTGTGTGTAGATAGCACAAAAAATGAGAAAGAATGTCTGATAATTGTAAATTATTTGGGAAAAGAAATTGAGAAAGAATTTGGAAAAGTTATATATATTGATGGAAATGATAATAAAGTAGATCAGATAGCAATGTTGATACAACAAAGAGTTTTACATATAAGGGAAGAAAAAAGAAAGGATAAAGATGAACCCGAAACAAATCATATAATGGTAAATATTAACAATGGTATTGTTGCAGGAGATAATGCGTCATTTCAAAATTTAACGTTTCGATAGAGGGGGAGAAAGATGGATGAGTTGGAAGAACAGAAAGAAGAAAAAATAGAGCCACAGTTACAGGAGGAAATACAAAAAGAGGATGAATTGTCACAACAGGAAGACAATGAGAAAATAGATAACGAAATAGATAACGAAAATGTAAGCAAGGATTTTTTGAACGTAATTAAAAGTCGATTTAATGATTACAATATAAATATTATCATGGGAGATTATGTAAGGCAAAATCGTGGTGTGATTACGGGAGAAAATGCAATATTTCGAAATACAGATTTTTATGAGAAAGAAAAGCAGTATGAAAATAAAGAACAAAGTAATTTTCATGATGAGGCAGACGGGGATTTTAAAGATGAAGATGGAATATGTAATTGGATGAAGAAAAATTTCGGAAAAGAACCTTTTTTATGGTTGATTTCATTGTCTGTCTTTCATGATATGCCTTATCACTGGGTAAAAACAAATGCTGGATTATTGGAAAGCAGAAAAGTATTTGACATAGGAAATGAAGATGATGAAAAGGAAATTTTAACGACAAGTGATTTGTTAAAGAAATTAGATGTGATTACATATAAACGCACTATGAATGAAAAGGGGGCAGAAATCGAAGCAGATTTTGTGAGATTTGCGAAAGAAGACATAGCGGAAAAAGTTTTGAAAAGCGTATGGGAACAGTTTCAGAATTATAGAGATAGATTTTTTGATTGGCTCAAGCTATTTGCGTACCAGACAGAAATAGAGCAGGCTTATGCAGCTATGGAAGCAATTAGCTATATTGCGCAGTTGGATTTTTATTATTTTAAAACGCATTTGATACAAGGAATGTTATTAGATAATAATATTTTTGTTTTAACGGAGATTTTATCTTTGATCTCTAAAAATGAAAAATATATAGCTTACATTGATAATGAAGCAAAACATTGGGGAACTCTAAAAAAATGCAAATGTGTATTAGCGGCGTTATCTGTAGCACAAAAAAATGGTTGGAGTGTGTCAGAAATAAAACCTGTTATGTCACAATATTTTGATGGAACAGTTAGTGCAATGAAGAAAACATGGTTAGAAGAATATTTACAGAATTTTCCGACGATGTTTGTGATTGGACAGAGGGAGGCTAATTACTATTATGCAATGATTGAAGTAATGTTTTATTTGGTGGATGATGGGTTAAATAAATCTAATTCTCCACAGAGTAAAAGTATAGAGCAGATTTTTTTGATGATGGTGGAAACAGATTTGGAATATACAAGAGTAATAAGAAAAAACAGAGAGATGATACTGGTCAACATTGCTTTTGTGAAGAACAGGTATGCTGCGATGCTTACAGAGTTGTGGAGAAGGATGTGGGGAAAATATGGTGTTCATATTCAGCTGAGGAACATTATGGTAGCATATTGGAAAGAAAAATATAACAGAGATATCCGATATGAAATGCAGATGAGACAATTTTTTTATAAAATAGGTGTTAGTGAAAGGGAACAACAGATAATTTACAGAGAGGTATTGGAAAAGAAAAATAATGAATACAATAGATAAATTTATATTAGCAAATGAGACATTTAAATTAGGACGATTTGAAAAAGCACCGAGAGCAGAACAGAATACAGCATTGGTACTCTATAGAGAAAGGGATGGCATTCAATCAGGGATGGTGATATTGCCGGAACAGATTGTAGTATCAGGAAAGATACTAAGAGGGAAATTTGATAAAAAAATGGTTGTTGATTTATCTAAAAGAGAAATGAATCTGGAAATGAAAATCAAAGCACAGGAAGAGTATTGTTTCTTTTTGGTAAATATTAATATTGAATATGCAATTCGTGACGTCAAGTATGCGATTAGTAATGAGTTGGAAACAACGGGTAATGTAATAAATGAAAAAGTAAGAGAGATTTTGAACGTTTATCAACAAAAGTTTAGAATAGAAGACGAAACAGAACTTGAGAGAGAAATACAGTGTTTATCAAGTCAGCTTGCAGGGTATTTTGAATATTTGTATATACATGCTGTGGCATATGTACGATTAAATGAAAATGGACAGAAAATGTATGACTCGTATGCAAAGTTAAAGGTTGACACTACAATACGCGAAAATGCGTCGGAACTTGAAAAACAAAATAAAAGACTTGAGGGAGAACTGATAAGAACTGGATATGAAGAAGCCATTAAAACAACAAATGAGAAAATTAAATTCAATCAGGCAAAAATACAAGAAGTGCAAGGTTTATCAGAAAGTTTTGGAGAAGATGGAATATTGGTAAGTGCCTATTTTAATGGTAAGATAGGTGAGATTGAATTAAATGAAAAATTAAGAAAGCAAAGAGCGGAAACAGAAGAAAAGAGGTTTCAAGAGTTAAAAGAGTTGTACAAGATGGGGATTGTGACGGATGAAAATATTAATAATTATGCGAGCCAGGTTGTGTTTGGAAAATGTGTAGTACCCAGTGTGGAAGAAAAAAAGAATGATGCAATTGAACAAAAAGATAAAATTGAAATAGAGGATGGAGAGCAAATTGGAAATTATCTGGATGACAGAGAGTAAAATAGAGCTGTTTTATTATATGCTGTGGAAGATTTTATACAGTTTACCAATTTGGATACGCTATGGTATTGAATTATTAGTTCTTCTTTTATGTGGTTGCTTGGCATTGTGGGCTATAAAAAGGATAGGGTATTTCGGAATCTTTTTTTTCGAGAAATTATTTGGGTATGTCATAAGTGGTGTGAAGTATTTGATTTCATTTCCGTTTGATTGGAAAAATGACAAGTTGCACATAAGATTGACGAGGATGGATGATCAATTAAATCTGGTTGGCAGTAGGTTGGTAGAAGTAATGCAGAAAACAGGGCGGAAAATGAAAGAGAAAAAAATAATAACAAATCAGGTATGGAAGTGGGGAATTATTATTTTTGTTCTTTTAGAGACATTGGCTATCATGCCACAAAGCAAAATGGTGCAATCATTTAATCCACAATATAAATCTCTTTTTTTATTTGTGCAAAATCAGTTAAATAATATAGAAGACATATTAACACCAGAAATAGAGAGATATCCGGAATTGTATGAAACCAAAGAAGAAAGCACGGAAGAGGTGGAGACGGTAAATTATTTGGAACTAAATGAAAAAGGAAAAACGGGTGCTAATATTAGAAAAGATCCATCATTAGATGCGGATAGTGTTCTTGTAATTAATGCAGATAATACAATTCAGTATTTGGGAGAAAGACAATTTGATGGAACAAGATATTGGTTGAAAGTTCAAATTGATAATGGACTAGCAGTTGGTTGGTTAAGTGAGAATTTGGTGGATAATGTTGGAGACTAGTTGAAAGACGGAAAGCTTGTGAGTAAGCTTTCCGTTTTTGAAAAAGAGAGTTTGTCAAGTAAAGTGTGTAAAAAAGATAATATTAATCTCTACGGAAAAGATCTCTTGTATACACTTTCTCCTTCACATCATCCAGACAGGAATCATAGCGGTTTGCAAGGATGGCATTTGCTGATTTCTTGAATTCGGCAAGGTCATTTACGATTTTGCTGCCGAAAAATGTACTTCCATTTTCGAGTGTTGGTTCATAAACGATAACAGTTGCGCCTTTGGCTTTGATCCGTTTCATGACGCCCTGGATACTGCTCTGACGGAAGTTGTCGGAATTGCTCTTCATGGTAAGCCGGTAAATACCAATGACACATTCTTTTTCCTGATTGGTGGAATAATCGTTCTGATTATAATAGTCATAATATCCGGCAAGCTTTAAGACACGGTCTGCAATAAAATCTTTTCTTGTGCGGTTGCTTTCCACAATGGCGCTGATCATGTTCTGGGGTACATCGCTGTAGTTTGCCAGCAATTGCTTTGTGTCTTTTGGAAGACAATAGCCGCCGTAGCCGAAAGAAGGGTTGTTGTAGTGCGTTCCGATTCGTGGGTCCAGACACACGCCATTGATAATATCTTCTGTGTTCAGACCTTTCATTTCAGCATAAGTATCTAATTCATTAAAATATGAAACTCTTAAGGCGAGGTATGTGTTTGCAAATAACTTGACAGCCTCGGCTTCTGTAAATCCCATAAACAGAGTGTCGATGTTTTCTTTGATGGCACCTTCCTGCAGTAAAGCAGCAAATTTTCTGGAGGCATCTACTAGTTTCTCATTATTTTTATCTGTTGAGACAATGATACGGCTTGGGTATAGATTGTCATATAAAGCTTTGGATTCCCGTAAAAATTCAGGACTGAAAATAATGTTTTCCGTGTTGTATTTCCTGCGCACCGATTCGGTGTAGCCGACAGGAATCGTAGATTTTATGACCATGATCGCATCAGGATTTACTTTTAAAACAAGTTCGATCACAGCTTCTACAGCAGATGTATCGAAATAGTTCTTTTTGCTGTCGTAGTTGGTTGGAGCTGCAATCACTACATAGTCGGCATTCTTATAAGCGGATTCGCCGTCCAAAGTGGCAGTTAAATGCAAATCTTTTTCTTTCAGATATTTTTCAATGTATTCGTCCTGAATTGGCGATTTACGCTGATTGATCAGGTCTATCTTTTCAGGGATGATGTCAACGGCGGTGACATTGTTATGCTGGGCAAGCAGGACGGAGATTGATAATCCAACGTATCCGGTTCCAGCCACTGCAATGCGAAGTGGGGAAGGAGATGGAAGTTTGGATGCTGCGGTATTCACGAAAACGTCATCAATATCAAAGCCAAGTACATCGCCCAGTTTTTCTAACTGAGGGATCAGTGGACAGTAATCTTCCTGTTCCAGACGGGACAACTGTGCGCGGTTGATACCGGTCAATTCAGATAACTGAGCCTGTGTTATTTTTAAAGATTTCCTTTTGGACTGGACAATATCAGCCAAAAGGGTGGTGGAAAGTTTTTTCATGTGCGACCTCCTACAATAAAATGATATTTAAAATAACAAAAAATGAAATTACTATTTGGAAACAAGTTTAATATACTATAAAAATAGAAAAAATACAATTAAAAGTTATTATAATCGACATTAAATTGAATGCGAAGAGAAGTGAGACCAAAAGAAAGGTTATATTTTATAGAAAATTTGATAGAGGAAATTCTTAGATTTAAAGATTGGAATGAATAAAGTCTCTTATAATAAGAAAAATACATTGAAATTATCGAATTGAAAGAAACATTGATAAAAAGTTGAACTTTAACTGAAAATTGGCTATATTATAAGTATCAAATACAAAAAAGAGAAACGGGTGAAATACAATATGGCAGTATATGTTGTTGGTGATTTTTTGAGAGAAACCAGGTTGAGAAAAGGATATACGCAGGAAGAAGTTAGTTACGGAATCTGTACACCTGCGTCTTTATCCAGAATTGAAAATGATGCACAAAAACCGGGACGACTTATTCTTGAAAAGTTGTTTGAGAGACTTGGAACGGAAAATAATCTGTTTAATTCATTTGTGAGCAGAGAAGAAATGAAATTGTATACAGAAATACAGACGTTGATAAGAAATGTAACAGATGGAGATTTAGCTAAAATTGAAGAACAAATTGATATAGTGGAGAAGTTGACTCAAAATGCATCGAAATTAGAAAGACAGAGTTTGTTTTGGGCAAAAGGAACACTTGCTGCACAAAAATATGGAAATAATGAAAAGGCTATGGAATGGCTTATGAAGGCAATTAAGATAACGTTACCAGATTTTGACGGAAAAAATCCGTTGAGAAATCATTTGTTAACATTTGATGAAATTACTATTATTAATAGTATTGCAGTTAGATATTATGAAAATAATGATACATTATCAGCTATTAAACTTGATATGTGGTTGAAAGAATATATGGAAGATAAAATAATGGATGGAAAGATGAAAACAGCAAAATATCCTTTGATTTTATATAATTTAAGTTGTTGGTTTGGAGTAGAGCATTGTCATAAAGAAGCATTAAATATGGCAACTTTAGGGGTGGATTTTTGTGTGCGATATGGAAATTTAGTAACTTTTCCGCGCCTGATACTAAATCAAGGTATAGCATCGGCAGAATTAGGAGAAATAGAAAATGCCAAGAAATATTTACACCAAGCAGTCACTATTTTTGAGGCAATGAAAAAAATGGACATCATTGAATATATAACTACTTGGTGCAGGAATGAATATCAAATAGAAGTTTAATAACCTCCTTCCATAGGTCCAAGGATATAAGCAACGACATTAGAGTTATCTACAACTCCGGTACTTCCAACAATAGAAGCAGCTGCAATAAGTGCACATAATGTGATAGCAAAAATTTTCTTTTTCATGGTTTTGT
>OGKR01000119.1_pt1 | contig 91645 bp, 65 predicted proteins | sample 1572431 | NCBI WGS metagenome assembly OGKR01 (sample SAMEA2582079, study PRJEB24529) | metagenome | biome: Human gut stool | place: China | collected 2011 | reverse complement strand
TGCAACTATGATTGCACAGCAAGGTGCTGTTTGTAAGGGTGTGGTAAAGGATGCTGCCGGTGAGCCTATTATTGGTGCATCTGTATCAGTGAAAGGTACTAAGAATGCTGCTGTTACCGATTTGGACGGCAATTTTACCCTCTCTGGTGTAAACAAGGGTACTACTATTGAAATTACCTATATTGGTTACATCACACGTGAAATCAAGTGGGCAGGTAAAGACCTCGATGTGATTCTTTCTGAGGATACTCAGGGTCTCGACGAGGTTGTGGTTGTAGGTTATGGTAGCTCTAAGAAACGCGACCTGATTGCTTCCGTATCAACCGTAAAGGCAGATGAAATGTCAAATATCCCTGTTACCAACATCGCACAGGGTCTGGCTGGTCGTTCTCCTGGTTTGATCGTACAGGCAAACGGTGGTGGTGTCAACGCTACTCCATCTATCAGTATCCGTGGTGGTGGTACTCCTTTGTACGTCATCGACGGTGTTGTTCGCAGCGACGTTGACTTCCGTAACCTTTCTCCAGACGATATTGAGTCTATGTCTATCCTGAAGGATGCTTCTGCTACAGCTGTTTACGGTTCCCGTGCTTCTAACGGTATCGTACAGGTTATTACCAAGAGCGGTAAGGCTGGTAGAATCAGCATTGATTACGACTTCAACATGTCTTTCTCTCAGCCAAGCAACTGGCCAAAGCAGATGCACTCTTACGAGCGTGCAGAGTGGGCTAACATTGCAAAGAACAACGACCTTTTGAATGGTGCAAAGAATGATGTATTCACAGCAGATGCCATCCAGAAAATGCGTGATGGCTCAGACCCATTGAACTTTGGTGATACCGATTGGAGAAGTCTCGTACTCAGAGATTGGGCTCCTCAGACCAAGCACACCGTACGCTTGACTGGCGGTTCTGAGACCAACCAGTTCTATGTATCTTTGGGACATATTGATCAGAACTCTCTTTACCGTAACAATAATCACTGGATGAAGCGTACCACATTCCGTCTCGCTGAGAACACCAAGATTAAGCCTATCGGCTTGCAGGTAAACGTTACTCTCGACGGATATCGCCAGGAGGATACACATCCATACACTTCTACATCTAGCAGCTATTACAATGTGTTCTCACACATCAAGAACAAGTCTCCATTGAATCCGGGTGTCAACAAGTATGGCCTTCCATATAATGTTACCGATAACCCTGTAGCAGAAACAGCTAGTGATGCAGGTTACAACCGCGGTATTACCAACGTAATCAATGGTAAGGGCGAGTTGATCTGGAACTGCCTCTGGGTAGATGGCTTGAGAGTTCGTCTGGCTAGCAACTACCGCTACTATGGCACTTCTACCAAGCAGTGGAGAAAAGATGCCGCTCAGTATGACTGGGATTCAGATGTTCCACAGTACTTGGGCAAGCCACAGCTCTATCACAACTCAAGCACAGGTTATTCTTATACCAACCAGGCATTCGTAGAATATGCACAGCAGTTTGGCAAGCACAGCGTTTCAGCTCTCGGCGGTTTCGAGCAGTATTACGAGAAGGGCGAGTCTTACAGTGCTCAGCGAGTAAACTACGACTTCCCTATCGACCAGATGGGCGTAGGTCCTGCTAATGATATGACCAATGGTGGTAGCGAGGCTGAGTTGGGTCGTGCCGCATGGATTGGACAGGCTAAGTATAACTACGACAACAAGTATTATGTAGAGGGTAGCATCCGTTACGACGGTTCCGACGCCTTTGCTCCAGGTCACCGTTGGGGTGCCTTCTTCAGTGGTGCTTTAGGTTGGGTAGTTTCAAGTGAGAAGTTCATGCAGCCTCTGGTAGAGAAGAACATCATCAACTCTTTGAAGCTCCGTGCTTCTTATGGTGAGACTGGTCTCGACAGCAGTGCCGGACGCTTTGGTTATCTTACCTCATACACCCTGAACAACCAGGCTTACGTAATCAAGAATAAGTATGTGCCAGGATTCTCAGAGGGTAGTCTTCCTTCTCCAGACCTTACATGGTACACCACACGCCAGACAGATATCGGTTTCGACTTTGCGTCGTTGAACAACCGACTCTACGGTTCGCTGGATTACTTCTACTACTCTACCAAGGGTTATCTGACCACTCCAACAGGTGAAAGCTATCTGAATACCGCTATCGGTATCGGCTTGCCACGAATCAAGTCAGACAGTGAGTTCCGCCGTGCAGGTTGGGAGTTTGTGTTGGGTTGGCGTAGCAACATTGGTGCGTTGAAATATGATATTTCTGCTAACCTCACCTATTTTGATGCTCTCTGGGCACTTAATAGAGACGAGTCTGAGAGTTCTTACATGAACCCATACACTCGCGATCAGCAGCAGAAGGGTTACTACGATGCCATGCTGAAGAACTTGGGCTACTATAAGGATGCAAACGACGTTCTCAACAACCCAGGTGTAAACAGCGCACTCAACTCAGGTTATCTGACAGCGGGTGACGTGAAGTATGCCGACATCAATGGTAACGGTATGATTGACAATGGTGATAAGCGCCGTCTGGGTAAGAACCACACTCCACGCGGACAGTATGGTATCAATATGAACTTCCAGTATAAGGGATTCTACTTGAGCATGCTCTTCCAGGGTTCTACAGCATTCGACATGTATCTCTCAGGTGTAACAACCATGCAGACAGGTCAGGCTGGTCAGCTCCCTGTAGCTTACAAGTACCAGGAAGACAGCTGGACACCAAGCAATACCAACGCCAAGTATCCACGTCTGATGGCCAACACTGGTTTGAATGCCAACAACAACTATCAGTATAGCGACTTCTGGCTGGTAAACGGTGCTTATCTGCGTATGAAGGACTTCCAGTTCGGTTACGACTTCAAGCACGCATTGCTTCGCGGTGTAAGCTGGTTGACCCGTGCCAAGGTAGGTATCTCTGGTCAGAACATCTTCACCATTTCTCAGGCAACCAAGTATGGTCTTGACCCAGAGAACTCTTCAACCGAAGGATATGGCTATCCTGTAGAGCGAGTACTTGCATTAACTGTAAACTTAGGATTTTAATTAGTTATGATAAAGAATATTATTAAAATAGGAATGTTCGGCGTTCTGGCATTGACCGCCGCTTCCTGCCAAGATACAATGGATACTCATCCAACAACGACATTCGACGAGGCTACGGTTTGGGGCTCAAAGGCTACAGCCAATGCTTTTGTGAATGCCACATACGACAATGTAATCAACATGTTCACAGGAAGTTCTTCCTGTGTAGGATGGGAATCCCGCACTCCTAATGGAGCAAAATGCTCTCAGGTAGGTGAGGGTATTGATGGCATAGCCACAGAGCTTGGCATCGACAGAACTTCTGACTTCGGTATCAGCCGCTTCGGCTTGCTCCGTCGCTGCAACCTGATTATCGAAAAGGCTCAGGCTTCTACTATGACAGAAGGCGAAAAGGCTGAAATCATAGCCAAAGGCCGCTTCCTTCGTGGTCTCGTATTCTACGACCTGACCCGCAAGATGGGACGCTTCGTTCCTATCACCTCTGTGATCCAGGCCGATCAGGAAGAAAAGGCAAGAGTACCTATGACTTCCAGCGTAGAGGAAAGCTACAAGCTGGTAGTAGAGGATTTGGAGGCTGCCATCCCTAACCTGCCAGTTGAGGCGAAGCCAGGTGAGCCTACCAAGTATGCTGCCGAGTTGCTGTTGAGCCGTGCCTGCCTGCAGGCATACGCTTACACCAAGAAGGCAGAATACCTTGACAAGGTGATTACCTACGCTTCGGATGTTACTCAGAACTGTTCACTTTCAGACAATTACGGTGGTCTGTTCAACGAGACAGACGAAACCAATGCTGAAATTCTCTGGGGCTACTACCGTTTGAAGGCTAACACCAAGATTGGTAATTATGAGGAGCTGATTCGCACCTATCCTAACATTTCATCGGATGACTGCATCAACTCTAAGAGTCCTATTCAATTCAAGAATCCTAACGGACGCACCTATGAAGGCTGGGCTATCTACTTCCCAACACAGGACTTGGTTGACCAGTATCTCGTAACTGATGAGAAGACAGGCGAAGCACTTCCTTGGAACGAGACTTCACAGTATAAGGAGAATGTTGAGTCTATCGATCCAAACACAGTAACAACAGAAGGTCAGCTCGATGCTTACAAGCAGGAGAACGGTAATGCGCGCCGCATGCCAACACCTCAGGACTTCCAGCAGCTCAACACGGCTTATCCTACCAACCTGCATTACGGCAAGTTGAAGGCTGGCTCAACACGCAACATTTCTGAACTGATGTACAGCGGACGTGATGCTCGTTTCGCATCATCTATCGTTTATGATGGCTGTTCATGGATTGGTGAGACAGTAGAGACAAACCTTGGCGGTAACTGCTCTATGGGTGTACGTGATAAGGAAGACGGTGGCTGGTACAACACTACAACCGGTTACTACTGGCGCAAGTCTAACATCGAGAATCCAGAGCCACGTGCATACTTCGACTGTCTGGTACAGCTCCACTACGTGATGTGCCGCACTGGCGAGGCTTACATGAACCTGGCAGAGGCATATCTGCTGAAGCACGATGTAACTAACGCAGTAAAGGCTCTCAATGCCACACGAGTTAAGCACGGTAAGATTGCTCCTTCAACAGCAACAACAGAGGAAGCAGCATGGGCAGACTACATCCGTGAGCGCCGTGTAGAAATGGCTAACGAGAATGGTGATATCTACTTCAGCTATCTCCGCTGGGGTAAGTATGGCGGCTATGCTAACCACGGACGTGAGGCAGGCGACATCATCTACGATCTCGACCGCCCTGTATATAAGATGGAAATCTCTCGCGACCGCAGCCAGCTTCTCGTCAACCAGCTTACATTGCTCGGTAGTGCACAGCGCCAGTTTACCACCAAGCGTTATCTGTTCCCAATCGCTCAGTCATTCCTTGACAAGCGCGAGGCATACGATCTCGATCACCAGCAGAACGAGGGTTGGTAATCTGCAAGCAGAAGCAGATATAAATTCATATTTATAAATCATAAATAAACGTTGAAAATATGAAATTCATTAAAATCATACTTGCCATGCTCGTCATGGCACTCAGTTTCAGTTCTTGTCTTGAGAGCGATCTCAAAGACCTTCCAACTTTCGATGGCAATGACATCACAGCAGGATATGCCTGGTATCGTTACATTGGAGAAGACAAGATTAATGCCAGCGGACAGCCTCAGGTTATCCAGAAGCAATTGCAGAAAACAGCAGAGGCTATTGATAACAAGGCTGCTACCTGCAACCTGACATTTGCAGTTCCATCCAACTTCTCTGAAAAGGAGAAGAATAATGTGAATCTCAACAACATCGTTGTTGCAGTACAGATTTCATCAGCTGCGGTAATGACTCCTGTTGAGGGATCTCCAGCATTGGGTACTCCAGCCGACTGGACTACTCCACACAAGTATGCAGTAAAGGCTGCCAATGGAGAGACCAAGGTATGGACCATTACATGTAAATTAACAAAATAATTTAAGTCACGCAAGGGGGGACACCATTAGCGGATGGTGTTCCCCTTTTTAAAAGGAGCTTCAACTTACTATTGATATGAACAAAAACAATTTATTAAAGCTGGCACTTACTCTTATAATGCCATTAACTCTGTGTATGGGAAGTTGGGCACAAGCTGTCATCTTTCCCCAGAAAAAGCAACCGGGTGTAGCTAAAATCACCCAGAAGTCAAACAGCTATCAGCTCGCCAACAAGGTATTGAAAGCCTCTTTCATCAACACAGGTGGCAAACTCTACTTCAACGGCTGTTCTGAACTTGGACTGCAGCCTGACACAGAGTTGTTTAAGGTTCTCTTGGGAGACGGCAAAACCATTACCGCATCCGAGATGAAACTGGAAGATGTAAAGATGGTAACCCTGGCAGAGAATCCATCTGCAGCAACAGCATCTCTCCGTTATGCAGGCAAGGCTCTGGAAGCTCGTTTTACATACGAAGAACTTTCTATCGTTTGGCGCGCCGTATTGAGAAACGGCTCGCACTACCTGCGCACAGAAATGGATATCCAGGCTGCCAAAGACTTACCTATGAAGGGTATCGTGGCAATGAACTACCTGGTAGCCAAGAACAGTGCCTATACCGCTCCAGAAGTGGTGGGTAATACCCGTGGTGCCATCCTGGCAAGCAATCATATCTTTGCTGGTCTGGAAACTCCAATGGGTCTGAATTCCTGCAAGGATGAAGGCAATGCTACCCACATAGAAGGCTTATGGAGAAGAAACACCACTTTAAAAGCTGGCAAAACATGGAACATCAGTTCTGTAGTGGGCTTGGTTGCGCCTAACCAGTTGCGCCGCTCTTTCCTGGCTTACAGCGAGCGTGAAAGAGCTGTGGCTTGGAGACCTTATCCGGTCTATATCTCATGGTATGAGTTGAACATCGACCGCAACAATGCACAAGCTCCTTCTTATAAGGGCAATATGACCGTAGAACAGTGTGCCGACGTGGTAAGTCACTGGAAGACACATTTCTATGATAAATATCAGATGGCTCCAAAGGCCTTTGTATGGGATGATGGTTGGGACCAGTATGGAACCTGGACCTTCAATCCTAACTTCCCTAACGGATTCGACGAACCAGCCAACGAGGCCAAGAAGATGGGCACAGGTATCGGTGCCTGGCTGGGGCCTGTGGGCGGCTATGGTCAGTCTGGCGAATATCGTCGTGCTTACTGGCGTTCCAAGGGAGGTATGCAGCTGAGCAATGAAGATTACTACAACTTCTTCATCCGTTGCTGCACCAACATGATCGACCGTTACGACTTCCGCTTCTTCAAGTTTGATGGTATCAGTGCCCAGGCTTCTGCCATCGGTCCTGACGAAGGAACAAGAGGCGAAGAGAATGCCGAGGCTATCATCAGCATTGAGCGTGCCGTACGCCAGAAGCGTCCAGACATCTTCCTCAACACCACCGTAGGAACCTGGGCTTCTCCATTCTGGTTCCACTTCACAGATGCTGTATGGCGTCAGGAGGGTGATTACGGCGAGGCAGGTGATCAGGGCACCGACCGTGAGCGCTGGATTACCTATCGTGACCGTCTGGTTTACCAGAACTTTATACAGAGATCTCCTGTTTGTCCTATCAACACATTGATGACTCACGGATTCATCCTGAGCCGTTGGGGTGCTGTTTCCAAGAATATGGATTACGACGGAATCGTTCGTGAGATGCGCTGCGCCTTTGCCTGTGGTTCAGGTATGGTTGAGCTGTACAACGACTACAAGCTGATGGACGAAATCAAGGACAACCAGGGCAACGCAGGTGCTTTGTGGAAAGACCTGGCAGAGTGCATTAAGTGGCAGCAGGAACAGGCTGATGTATTGCCTGATGCTCACTGGGTTGGTGGCAATCCTTGGGATGGCAAAAAGGCAAATGTATATGGCTGGGCTGCATGGAACGGCAAGAAGAGTGTGCTTACCTTGCGCAATCCTTCAACCAGTGCACAGACCTTCACCACAACCCTGAGAGAAGCCTTGGATATCCCTGCCTATGTTCGTGGAAAGATTACATTGACCCATGCCTTTAACCAGGCAGAATTGGATGGAATGCCAATCAACAAGGCTATCGACATTGATACTCCTTTGGTATTGAATCTTCCAGGCTCATCCGTATTTATCTATAATGGTCGTTAATGATTTGCAAAATCGAACGCTTTAATATTTCATCTGGTTTTTGTAAAGGAAATCAGTTAGATGGTTTTCCATCTCCAATTGATAAGTTGCCATTCAATAATAACCGGATTCAGAAACCAGAATGTACGGAATAACTATTATAAATAATGAATTATAGACTAGGCTTATTGTAAGATTAGGTTTATAGGATTTAGTGTTAAATTTGGTTCATTTATTGACTTACACAAATCAAACAATGAAAACTAAGCGTATGCCCTTTTGCTGCGAAGCAAGAGGGCATATTTTTTCAACTGCCAAATCTATCATATAATGCAAATCCCCCAGCCCGCAGTTTGCAGGTTGGGGGATGATTCTTTCTGCTCCCATTCCTATACCTCCAGCAGCGGCTGCAGCTTGGTGGCATCGAAGCAGGGGCATGCCTTCTGCACGCCCGGCAGGTCACGATGACCCAGTATCACCTTGATGTCAGGAAAACGGTGGTGGAGGTTGATGATCAGCCAGAACATCGCATCCTTCTGTGCTGCCGTTCGGGTGTCGGCTATGCAGCCATTGGCATCCAGTCCGCCCTCATAACAGATGCCGATGGAGTTGGCGTTGGCTCCACGGGCATGCGCACCCATCCGCTCTACCGGACGGCACTCGTGTACCTTGCCCTCGCGCGTAATATAATAATGATAGCCGATATCAAACCAGCCGTTCACTTCCACATGGTCGTGGCGCAGCTGCTCTACTGTGTAAGGGTGATTGCAGCGGCTACCGCTGCAATGCACCACAATCATATCAATCTTTCTCATAGTCTATCCATTAAACCTGATGATCCATTGTTAAACCCAGGAGACGGTATGCCCTAAAAAGAGCAGGAAGAAACTCCCATAGCCCCCAAAAGGGCTGTTAATACCGTCACCACAAACTTGATGACCTCATTCCATGTCTGCTTGTTCTTGATACTCATATACCTAATCTGTTAATAATTAATATTTTAGAAATTTACATTGTCGCCGTTGCCGGAATCCTCGCCGGTATTGCCGGTATTCTCACCTGTGCTGCCAGTGCCCTGTGATGTGCCGCCACTGTTCTCACCAGTGCTGCCGGTGCCCTGCGATGTGCCGCCTCCGGTGGTGCTTCCTGGCTTGCCGGTCTCGTCTGTGCCGTCGCCAGCCGCCTCGTCCTTCTTGTACTTCTTTGCCTCCTCGATGTTGAGCGTCTTGGCGCCCGCCTTCTCTGCCTTCATGGCAGCAATCTGCAGGGCTCTGGATGCCACCTGCTTGTAATCCAGGTCGGTGAACTTGTTCTTCACTCCCTCTCCAGGAATATACTGGATGTTTGCCCCGGTGATGTTGACGTCGCTGCGGAAGTCGGCAGGATTATCTACTCCTGTACTGGTAAGCTGGAGTCGGAACTTGCCCAGCTCGCCAAACTCCACCTGGTTGCCGCGCTGAAGCTCTGTTACGAGGTTATCTACGGCGCTCACCAATACTGCGGTGCAGTCTGCACGGGATACGGTGGTCTGCTTCTCGATCAATCCTGCAAACATCTTGAGCGAGATAGAATCGTTGATCTGTGTGCAAGCATAATACTTGCTGTCTGAGGTCTTGTCACCCGGCTTTGCCAAATGCTTTGCTAAACTAAAACTTACTGACATACTACTAAAATTTTAAAAGATGAATAACTCTTGTTGTGTATCGGACTCTTCCCGATTACATTTGCAAAGATACGACATCCGGCAGGGGCGATTTGCACACTTTGGTCCAAGATGGTTCACTTTCGTCCTTTTTGGTTCACTTTGGTTCAAGATGGTACTCTTTCGCCTGCGTCATATATGATACTTGCCTGCGTCATATATGATGATCGCTTACGTCATATATGATGATTGCTTACGTCATATATGATACTTGCCTGCGTCATATATGATGCAAGCTCATGCCGTATATGGCGTAGGCTGATGCCATATTGGGTGTAGGCTGATGCCATATCGGGTGTAGGCTGATGCCCAATATGCCTCCTGCAAGCACCCTATATGCCGATGTCTGAACCCATCTTTCCTGGTGTTGCTACACTCTCGGGGAGTGGGTGATTTTTATGCTACCATCTCGGCGAGAAACAGCTACCATCTCGGCGAATGGGGGTGGCTGAAGCTACACTCTCAGCGAGAGGTTGAATGCTAAGTGCTTGATAATTAGATGGATAGATTTGAGAAAATGCCCCTTATACTATACCATATATAGTAATATATATACTTTATTATACTTTTTATACTATACGTAAACGCGTGTGAGAAATCTTTTTTTTTAGAAATTTTGATGGAAAATGTATTTTTTTCTTTGTTTTTCTTGGTTATTTCGAAAAAAGGTGTTACTTTTGCAATCGGTTAGCTGAAATGGCATCAAAAGCTATGGCAAAAAGCTTTGACAACAAAGCTATGGCAAAAAGCAGTATTGTTATGAGGCTGATACAAGTGAGGGTTTTTCAGTCGCCCTGAGAGAATAGGTACACTCATTCTTTTCCTATCTCTTATGGGTTTGGTATAGGATCCTTACCTGGACATTCTGTGTCCGATTGTTTCGAAAAAAGAATAATCGGCACGGAATGGATGGTAAGATGGTATATACCATACGAGCGCTAAAAAAAAGAATGAGTAAAAGCTCCCAAAGGAAGCTATAAGTAGGCGCTCTGATTGTTATCTTCACCTATCCTTCTGTGTCGATTTCTTTTTAAAATATAAATTTGCCTACCTTGAAAAAGGCAGACGACAACTAATAAGGAAAAGAAATGACAAAACCTATGAACAACGTAATCTCCCTGCTGGGAGTTCAAGGACTGTCGCGAAACAATTATTCCGTTGTGCAGCTCAAGGTAGTTTTGGCCATTATTGGCCATGCTCAGAAAGTGATTAAGGACTACGTGGTAGATGGCAGAATGCCTAATAAGTCTATGCGTAAGCGTTTGACAGCCAAGCAGATGACTGATGGCTATGTTGTAGTCGTCATCCGCTTGTCGGATCTATGCGCCCATACCAGCCGCTATAGTCAGGTTAAGAATGCGATAGTGGATATGGCGAAGCGCAAGCCGATAGCCATCCCCTACAAGTGTGATGTGAACCAGGTGACCTATTACGCTGAATTTCCAAGACTTTTCTCTTGTGAATTCATCAGGATGGGAGGTCATCTGGCGGTGGAGTTCCGTTTCTCCAACGATCTGCTGGACTACTTCTACAGTTTCGACAAGGGGGTAGCCCATGTGCATCTGGATGTGGTGAATCACTGCTGCAGTGCGTCATCCATCAAGCTCTACATCATTACCCTTTGCTGGGCGTTGAAGGGATATACCAAGATAGATCCCAAGAAGTTTGTGGCGCTGATGCACGGCAGGGAGAATTATTACAAATACTTCAGCGATCTGATGTCGAAGAGCCTCCAGCCGGCACTCGACGACCAGAAACGACTCTACGACTGTGGCATGGTGGATCAGTATCTCACGCTATCTGTCTGTTATTCAGACGAAGATGCCCTGAGAGCTGAGCAGCGTTGCGTGGGGTGGCCTACTTACCTGGTTTTTACGGTCCACTGCCGTGAGGATGAAGTGCAGGACGATAAGATTCCGGAGGAATTGCGCTCTCAACGTATCCAGCTGAAAATCAAGCTGATGAATCGTTATGATGTAAGCGAGGCTACTGCGAAGGAGCTGAGCAGTCATCTCTTTCTGGGAATGTTGGGCGACTTTGTGGTGTGGTTTGAGCGCAAGGAAAAGTATGTTGCCGAGCGCATCCGTCTGCATCAGCCTATGAAAAAGGCAGCATATATCGTGAGTGCCCTCCGTGGTTTCTTCAAGGATAGAGGCAGTCTGCCTTTGAAATCTTCCGGAGCATCCTCTCCGGATCCTGTTCCCGTAGCCAAGCCTTTTCCTCCTGTTCCGTCTAACCTCAAAAATGACTAGCTTATGCAAGATGCCAATCACAATAACTATATGATGATGGGCAAGGCAGATCTCGCCTTGCAGTATTTCCCGATGGCGGGCGACAAGATTACGGCTCGCCGACACCTGATGTCATGGATCAAGCGCTGTCCACCCCTATGGGAGGGCATCCGCCAACTGGGCTATCATCAGCGGTGTCAATACTTTTCTCCCAAAATGGTGCAATTGATTTACCATTTCATGGGAGAGCCTGGCTAAAGGCTGAATAGTGAAAATTATTTATCATTACAGCAGTTTACAGGCTATTTTAGCCAAAAATCTCCCTATAAGCCAGAAAAAACTGTGCTTATAGGGAGATTTCAATTGCGCCGGATATCCCATTTTCCGGGCGTTTGAGAAGATTGAGTTGAATATAGAACTATATTTACATCATTATCAGGTGAGAGAGTTGGACGATGCTTTTGACTTCCAATCGTCAATCGTTCCCGTCTTAGACGAGAAGTTGCAGCCAATCTGGTAAATCGTTCTGTTGTCTGTAGCATACTCACGGGCATATCCTTTTTCCTCGATTTGCTTCAAAGCTTCAGAAGCTGAACCATCACGCTTAAATTCGAAGATGTAAACAAACATTGGGGTCTCAACAATGCAATCAACTCGTCCTTCACTTTGCTCCTTTTCTATTAGGACGGTAAAGCAGCTTATCATGCGAATCACCAGATAGAAGGTATATTGGAAGTATCGTTCTTTTTCCCGCTCGTCATCTTTGCGTCGTTGGCTATAGGGTATGCTGGCGAAGAAGGATGTGAGTAGCTTCTCCAATTTGTCGCAATCTCCCGTCTTCATAGTGCTTACTACCTCTATAACCCATGCATCTGGTGACTCCTTGGGTTTCAGATAATTGGCTGCCACCATGGTTACGAAACCTGCTTTTACCTCGTCGTTTGGAAAATTCAAGAGATAGGAATCGGTATCCATATTCCAATCCTTAATGGTGAGATAACCACTCTGATAGATCATCGGTAGGGGAGCCTCGGTATCAGCCTTGTAATCTATAAAACTGCTGGTAGGATAGTATTTTCCTGTCAGTTCATTGAGATTTTCGTCGAAGTGAGCTAATAAGCGGACCAGATAAGTAGGCGAACCTGTACGGAACCAGAAATCACTTAGGATTTTCTTGCTCAGTGAGTTCAAGATGCTGAACGGGTTGTAGATGTCGAGCATGCTTGGGCTGAAATGATAACCGTCATACTTGCGCTTGAGTCGATGTTTCATCTCATCTTCAGATACTTTATATCTTACGGACATTGCCTTGATTTGTTCATCGAAGGTTGAGTATAATTCTTCCTCTGTGATTCCGCAAAGTGCCTCGTAGCGGTCGTCCATACTGATGTCGTCAGGTTGGTTGAAACCGCTGAATACGCTTACTTGCGAGAACTTGGTAACACCTGTTAATAACACGAATTTCAGATCTCTGTCAGCTGCCTTGAAAACACTATAGAATCCTTTCATGATTTCACGGTGTCTATCTTCCAGTAATCGCTCGTTGCCTTCAGAATCGAAGGTCTTTAACCCTGTGTCCAAAACATCCAGTAAAGGCTTGTCATATTCATCGATCAAGACTACGGCGCCCAGTCCTGTCTTTTCGTGGGCAATTCTCAATACAGCCATGAAACGGTCTCCCAAGGTGGTGGCTAATGGGTCTCTTCCGTAAATCAATTCTTGTTTTTCAACAAAAGTCAGCAAAGTCTTTTCCAATTCGCCTGCTTGTGTGAAATCCTTGCCGTTGAAATCTATATGGAAAACAGGGTATTGCTTCCATTCTTTTTCTAATGAATCGATGGCAAGTCCTTTAAACAGTTCTTTCTTTCCTTGGAAGTAGCATTCCAGGGTAGAAATCAACAATGACTTTCCGAATCGTCTTGGACGACTCAGAAAGTATATATGCCCATTGTGTACTAAATCATAAATCAAGTCTGTCTTGTCAAGATAGACATAACCGTCATTTCTGATTTTTTCAAAGTCTTGTATTCCTATAGGGTATTTCATGTTGTTGCTTTTATTGAATTTTTGGCAAAGTTACGAAAAAAAATGGTATATGCAAAATAATGTGGAATAAAATGTCTTTATTTTCAGATAAAAACAACAATTTTAAGCTATAAGAAGAGGGTGCGTCATGGACTTATGACGCACCCTCTCTCATTATATTTTATGCTTCTTCTTCTGTTTCCTCATCCTTCAATGACTCCAGAATCTCTACGAAAGGACTGTGGAAGGTGCTGAAGAGATGGAGAATCTCCTTGCGCTGCTCCTCATCCTCTTCCCAAAGGCTGATCTCGCCCTTCTGGTGAGCCTTGATGAGCTTGGCGCAACGCTTGATCTTGCGCTTGTTGTTGCGAGCCTGCAACTGGTCGCCCTGGATAGGCTTCTGGCTTACATACGAGAAAGCTACAAGCTGGTTCATGAACATGTCGAACATCGGATCATCATGACTCCAGTCGCTGTCCTTCAGCCAGAACCACTGGAAGGCATACTTCTGCTCCATGGCAATGAGGCTCTGTCCCAGGGTATCAATGTCGATGCCCTTTGCCATCTGCTCCTTGATGAAGGCAACGAGACTTTCAGGGGTAATCTCCAGTTCCACCTCGTGGGTGATGCTGCTGCCGGCAATGTTGATGCGCCAACGGTAGTTCTTGTTCTTGATCAGGGCAGAATGGGCATTCATCATCAACTCGCTCAATTTTCCCTCAGACGGAATCTGATCTACTACGGCAAGGCGCTGGCGCTGGTCGCGAACCACCAGCTGGGCATCCTCGTGACGGAGCACGCAGATATAAACCAGTTTGTTGTCGTCCAACTGCAAGGTGAAGCGGTCGTTGTTGTCATCACCTACAAATTCATAGCGATATTCATCTACCTTGTCGTGAGCCACCTCCAGTTCATTGTGTACCTTGTTGCCCTCACTGTCGTAGAGCGAGAAGCCGATGTATGGAATCTGAATATTGAGAGAGAACGGATTTCCCTCTTCCGGAATCAGGGTGAGGCGCAAGCCTTCGTCACCGAAGTCCTCCTTCTTGCAGACGAAGCCATCGTCGGTCTTCTCCGCCTTTTCTACCTTCACGTCGCCATGGCGCCAGTAGATATCAAAAGTGATGGTGTTTTCGTCCTCGCTGGTCACCTGGATGAAATCATCAATGTCCTGTCCCAGATAGATAACCTTGGCAGGTTCATATACCTCTGTATCATCATCTTCCAGAGGTTTTACCCACATTTCTCCCGGCATTGGGTCATCTTCCCATTCTTCCTCTTCTGCGGCAGCAGTAGATTTGAAGACCAGGAAGATCATTCTCTGTTCCTCTCTGCTTCCGTCTTCCTTGCAAAGGAAAACCTTCGATTCCTTTGGGATGAAGAAAGGAGTAGATAGATACGGGTTCTTACATAATGCTGTGTATTCCACCTCTGTCCAGATAGGCAAGGTGTGCTTGTTCGTATTATTTGTCATATCTGTTTTTTTGTATTATCCTATTGATTGAACTAAATTTCAAAAACGGATGCAAAGATACTGAGAAAAGCAGACAATACAAAATTTTACGGCCATTTTTTGTTGTTTTGCTTTAAAAGTTTGTGTTAAGGGAAAGCTTTTGCCCTTTCAGGGCGTATGGATATTAGCCTGGTGAAACATAACAGCCCTGTACCTTTGGCTCTACGCAAGTGAGTTAATAATTAATAATTTCAGTGCCGAAACCATAATAAATTGTGGGAAATGACTGATTTCTCGATTTTTTTGTCTAATTTTGCACCTTGGTATAGAATGCCTTGGCTTGTAATGAGGCTCGGGGCAGGAGATACACATTATTTTATATATAAATTTAGGAAATAAAAAATTTGATAATAAGAATGAAGAAGAAAATTCAGTTCAGTCTCGTTTACCGAGACATGTGGCAGAGTTCTGGTAAGTTCCAGCCACGTAAGGATCAGTTGGCTAAGATTGCCCCAGTTATCATTGAGATGGGTTGCTTTAGCCGTGTAGAGACCAATGGTGGTGCTTTCGAGCAGGTTAATCTCCTCGCTGGCGAGAATCCTAATGATGCAGTTCGTGCATTCTGTAAGCCATTCAACGAGGTGGGCATCAAGACTCACATGCTCGACCGTGGATTGAACGCTCTTCGTATGTATCCTGTGCCAGACGATGTACGTGCCCTCATGTACAAGGTAAAGGCTAAGCAGGGTACCAATATCACCCGTATCTTCGATGGCTTGAACGATGTTCGTAACATCATTCCTTCTATCAAGTGGGCTAAGGAAGGTGGCATGACTCCACAGTGTGCACTCTGTATCACCAACTCTCCAGTACATACACTCGAATATTATATGAACATCGCCGACCAGCTCATCGCTGCCGGTGCAGAGGAAATCTGCTTGAAGGATATGGCTGGTATCGGTCAGCCTGCATTCCTCGGTAAGCTTACCAAGATGATCAAGGACAAGTATCCTGAGATCATCATCCAGTACCACGGTCACTCTGGTCCTGGTCTCTCTATGGCTTCTATCCTCGAGGTTTGTAACAATGGTGCCGACATCATTGATACAGCCATCGAGCCATTGTCATGGGGTAAGGTTCATCCAGACGTTATCTCTGTGATCAGCATGCTGAAGAACGAGGGCTTCGAGGTACCTGAAATCAACATGAGCGCTTACATGAAGGCTCGTGCCATGACTCAGGAGTTCATCGACGAGTGGCTCGGATATTTCATCAACCCAGGTAACAAGATCATGTCTTCATTGTTGCTCGGTTGTGGTCTCCCTGGCGGTATGATGGGTTCTATGATGGCAGATCTCGGCGGTATGCGTCAGACTATCAACAACATCCGCAAGAAGAAGGGTGAGGAAGAGTTGTCTATGGACGACCTCCTGATCAAGCTCTTCGACGAGGTAGAGTATGTATGGCCACGCGTTGGTTATCCTCCATTGGTAACACCATTCAGCCAGTATGTAAAGAACATCTCATTGATGAACCTCCTCACCATGGAGCAGGGCAAGGGCCGCTTCGTAATGATGGACGACTCAATGTGGGGTATGATTCTCGGTAAGAGTGGTAAGATTCCTGGAACTATCGACCCAGAACTCGTAGAGCTTGCCAAGAAGCAGGGTCGTGAGTTTACAGATGTAGATGCTCATACATTGCTTACTAATGCACTCGACGACTTCAAGAAGGAAATGGACGAGAACGGTTGGGAGTATGGTCAGGACGATGAGGAGCTCTTTGAGCTCGCTATGCACCCAGAGCAGTATCGCAACTTCAAGAGCGGTCAGGCTAAGAAGAACTTCCTGGCTGACCTCCAGAAGGCAAAGGATGCCAAGCTCGGCAGCACCTTGACTCCAGCTCAGCTCGCAGAGTTCAAGCATGCCAAGGCTGATGCTATCGTAGCACCAGTAGCCGGTCAGATTTTCTGGGAGTTCCAGGGCGAGGGCGAGTGCCAGCCAGCTGTAGAGCCATTCATCGGTAAGGAGTACAAGGAAGGTGATGCCTTCTGCTACATCCTCGCTCCATGGGGTGAGTTTGAGACCGTTCCTGCCGCTTTGGGTGGTAAGCTCGTGGAAATCAATGCTAAGCAGGGCAGCAAGATCCGCAAGGGTGATGTCATCGCTTACATTGAGCGCAACGCTGAGTAAACATTGAATTTATGGATTATCAAGCAATTATTGATAAGTATTATCCTGAGGATACGGAGCTTCGCCGTATCCTCATCACACATAGTCAATCTGTAGCGCGAAAAGCGCTACAGATTGTTTCGTCTCATCCCGAACTGCATCTGGATGCCGAGTTTATAGAGGAAGCAGCCATGCTTCACGACATCGGAATCTTCCAGACCGATGCTCCTGGCATTCACTGTTTCGGTTCGCAGCCTTACATCTGTCATGGCCGACTAGGTGCCGAACTGCTGCGCAAGGAAGGATATGAACGACATGCTCGGGTATGCGAGCGCCACACCGGTGCCGGCATCACGAAAGAGCAGATCGAGAAGCAGCAACTGCCACTGCCTCACCAGGATTTTCTGCCGGAAACCATGGAGGAGAAGGTAATCTGCTATGCTGACAAATTCTTCAGCAAGACTCATCTCGACAAAGAAAAGAGTATCGAAAAGGCAGAGAAAAGTCTCGCTAAGTTTGGCGAGGAAGGAGTAAAGCGCTTCCAGGAATGGGAGCGGATGTTTGAAATAGGATAGAAGTTCAGTTGGGTGACTTCTTAACAATAATTTCTGAATGAGAAAACAATCAACTATAGCTGTTCTGATGTTTGCATCCATCGCTGCCATGATGGTTGCAAACCCGGGTATGCCTTCTAAAAAGAAAGACAAGAAGGCTCAGGTGGATTCTACTGCTGTGGCTGTGGGCGACTCCGTCTTTGTCGATTCGCTCGGCAATGAAATCATCAGTACGGAGACCGATACCACCCAGATGGACTCGCTGCAGAAGGCTATATGGAAACATAATAAGGTGGTGGATGACAGTATCCGACTCGACAGTATCAACAGAAAGAAGTCGGGAGGCATCGACGCACCTGTACAGTATCAGGCCGACGACTCGCTGGTATATGATGCCCACCACAAGGTGGCGCATCTCTATGGAAACTCGAACGTGAAGTACGAGAACATGGATCTTACCTCCGACCGCATCTCCATGGATCTGGATAAGAGCAATGTGAGAGCCAGCGGTACCAAGGATTCGATGGCTGATGGAGGCATCAAGGGAAAACCGGTCTTCAAGATGGGCAATGATACCTATGATACCGATACCATCAAGTTCAACTTCAAGAGCAAGAAGGCCCTTATTAATAATGTATATACCGAGCAGCAGGATGGATTCCTCACCGGTATGAAGTCGAAGCGAGATTCTTCGGGTGTCATCTATCTGCAGCATGGCAGATATACCACCTGCGATGATCCGCATCCCGACTTCTACATCTCGCTCTCCAGAGCCAAGGTGCGCCCCGGCAAGGATGTCATCTTCGGTCCCGCCTATCTCGTGGTCTGCGATGTGCCGATGCCGCTGGGTATCCCATACGGATTCTTCCCGTTCACCAAGAGCTACAGCAGCGGTTTCATTATGCCTACCTATGGTGATGAGAGCGACCGCGGTTTCTATCTCCGTGACGGTGGATATTATTTCGCCATCAGCGACAAGTGGGATCTGAAACTGCTGGGAGAAATCTACACCAAGGGTTCGTGGGGACTTTCTGCAGCCAGCAACTACCGCAAGCGATACAAGTATTCCGGTTCCTTCTTCTTCAGTTACCAGGATACGCAGACGGGTGACAAGGGAATGCCTGACTTCACCAAGCAGGAGAGTTTCAAGGTGCAGTGGAGTCACCGACAGGATTCCAAGGCAAATCCGTTCAGTTCGCTTTCGGCAAGCGTCAACTTCGCCACATCGAGCTATGAGCGCAACAACCTCAACTCGCTCTATAATCCTCAGACGATGACGCAGAGTACGAGAACCTCTTCCGTAAGCTGGAGTACCACTTTCTCGAGCATCGGAATGTCGCTCAGTTCTACGGCAAACCTTTCGCAGAATATGCGTAACTCATCCATAGCGATGACCTTGCCCGACCTGAACATCAGTATCTCCCGCTTCTATCCTTTCCGCAGAAAGAAGATGGTGGGCGATGAGAAATGGTACGAGAAGATAGCCATGAGCTATACCGGACAAATCTCCAACAGTATCAATACCAAGGAGGATAAGCTGATGCACAGTTCGCTCATCAAGGACTGGCGAAACGGATGGCAGCATCAGATTCCGGTGAGTGCATCCTTCACCCTCTTCAAATATCTCAACGTGAATCCTTCGTTCAATTTCACCGACCGTATGTACACCAACAAGGTGGAGAAATCGTGGGATGCCACTGCGCAGAAAGAGGTTTGCGATACCACCTACGGATTCCACAACGTATATAACTGGAACATGAGCATAGGACTCTCTACCAAGCTTTATGGCTTCTGGATTCCTAACCGCAAGCTGTTTGGCAATAGGATAGACAGGATCCGCCACGTGATTACCCCGACGGTAAGCTTCAGCTATGCACCTGATTTCGGAGCATCGCATTACGGCTATTGGGATACTTATCAGAAGACTGATGCCGACGGTAATGTATCGCTGGTAAGTTATTCGCCATATAAGAATGCCCTCTACGGCGTGCCGGGTAAGGGCAAGAGTGGTAACATTTCCTTCACTCTGGGCAACAACCTGGAGATGAAATGGAGGGACAAGAACGACAGCTTGAAGAAGGTGAGCCTCATTGATGCGTTTGATGTGAGCATGAGCTACAACACCGCTGCCAAGGTGCGCCCTTGGAGTGATATGAACATCAACCTGCGACTGAAATGGTGGAAGAACTATACCTTCAACATGAACGCCGTGTTTGCCACCTACGCCTACGAGATGGACGAGAACGGCAACGTATATGTCGGCAACCACACCGAGTGGGGCAAGGGCAGGTTCGGACGATTCCAGGGTATGTCGCAGAACTTCTCGTTCACCCTGAATCCAGAGAAACTGAAGAAACTCTTCGGCGGAGGCAGTGATGAGGACGACAAGGACAAGAACAAGCGCAAGGACGATGACGATGAAGGTATGGATACCGACATAGAGAGCAACGTGGACGACAGTATGGAGAAGGGAAAGACGGGAGCCAAGAAGAGCGGTGGCGGAAAAGCTAAGACCGACTCGGATGGCTATATGGCATTCAAGATGCCATGGTCACTTACCTTCGGATATGGTATCACCATGCGTGAGGATACCCGAAGAGAGAAGTTCAACGAGAAATCGATGAGATATCCATACAAGTTCACCCAGAACCTGAATATGAGCGGTAACGTTCGTATCAGCGACGGATGGAACATCAGCTTCTCTTCCGGTTATGATTTTGATAATCATAAGCTGAGTATGACCACCGCAAGTCTGGCCCGCGACCTGCACTGCTTCAACATGAGCTGTTCGGTAGTGCTGGCGCCATATACCAGCTATAACTTCACCTTCCGATGCAATGCAGCCACATTGACGGATGCCCTGAAGTATGACAAGCGAAGCGGTTATTCGAATGCCGTACAGTGGTATTAAGCCACCCGAAACGATATGAAATAGCAAGACGAGGATAGCAAGTATTGAAAAAATGCTGGCTATCCTCGTTTTTTATGACCCTATATTTGGATATGTCGATTTTTAATCGTATTTTTGTAGCGATTATCTGAAAATAAGTAATCAGACTAAATATAATATATAATGAACAAGAAAACCGTATCTATTTTAACCTTTGCGATGCTGGGGGCACTTTCTGCCACCGCACAGCAGAAGACAGCATTGTCTTACTGGTTCGACACGCCTGTTACCCTGAAGGGACAGCAAGTTTGGTATGGAGGCCATCCTGAGAAATGGACTCACAAAAAGCCTATCTCGGCTGGTGATACCGCCCGCAATCCGGATTCGGATTGGGAGTCAAAGTCATTGCCTATCGGTAACGGAAGTATCGGTGCCAATATCCTGGGATCGGTAGAGGCTGAACGCATCACTCTGAACGAGAAGACGCTCTGGCGTGGCGGTCCGAACACCAAGAAGGGCGCTGCCTACTATTGGGATGTGAACAAGAATTCTGCCCATGTGATGCAGGAAATCAGAGATGCCTTTGCTGCCAACGACTGGGAGAAGGCTTCGCAGCTCACCCGCAAGAACTTCAACAGTCCGGTTCCATACGAGTCTTATGCCGAGGATCCGTTCCGTTTCGGTAGCTTTACCACGATGGGCGAGGCGTATATCGAGACCGGATTGAGCACCGTGGGTATGTCGAAATATCGCCGTGCCCTGTCGCTCGATTCTGCTTTGGCTACCGTTTCTTTCGTCAAGGATGAAGTGAGCTATCAGCGTGAATATTTCATCTCTTATCCAGCCAATGTGATGGCTATCCGCTACAAGGCTTCCCGTCCTGGTAAGCAGAATCTCGTATTCTCTTATGCGCCTAACCCTGTCTCTACAGGCAAGATGGTGGCTGACGGCAAGAACGGTCTGCTCTGGGATGCACGTCTCGATAACAACGATATGCAGTATGCCATCCGTATCCGTGCCATCAACAAGGGTGGTAGCCTTTCTAACGAAGGTGGAAAGCTGACCGTGAAGGGTGCCGACGAAGTGGTATTCCTCATTTCTGCCGATACCGATTACAAGGCAAACTATAACCCTGATTACAACGATCCTAAGACCTACGTGGGCGTGGATCCGCTGGCTACTACCCACGACTGGGTGAGCAAGGCAGAGGGTAAGGGCTATGCGCAGTTGCTCGATGAGCATTACAAGGATTACAGTCGCCTGTTCAATCGCGTGAGCCTGAATCTGAATGATGCGGCTAATGCCAACGATATGCCTATCGATGAGCGCCTGGCTAACTACCGCAAGGGAGCTAAGGATTTCTATCTGGAGCAGCTCTACTATCAGTTTGGCCGCTATCTCCTCATTGCCTCTTCACGTCCTGGCAATATGCCTGCCAACCTGCAGGGTGTATGGCATAACAACGTGGATGGTCCTTGGCGTGTTGACTACCATAACAATATCAATCTCCAGATGAACTACTGGCCAGCCTGCACCACCAACCTGAGCGAGTGTGAGCTTCCGCTCTTCGACTTCATTCAGACACAGGTGAAGCCGGGTGAGAAGACAGCCAAGTCATATTATGGTACCCGTGGCTGGACCACATCTGTATCCAGCAATATCTTCGGTTTCACTTCTCCGCTGGCAAGCGAGGATATGTCGTGGAACTTCTCTCCATTCGCCGGTCCATGGTTGGCTACCCATCTCTGGGATTATTACGACTATACCCGCGATAAGAAGTTCCTGAGCGAGACTGCATACGATATCATCAAGGGAAGTGCTAATTTCGCAACAGATTATCTGTGGCATCGCAAGGATGGCGTCTATACAGCGGCTCCTTCCACCTCTCCGGAGCACGGACCGATAGACGAGGGTGCCACCTTCGCTCATGCCGTGATTCGTGAGATTCTGCTCGATGCCGTAGAGGCGAGCAAGATTCTGGGCAAGGATGCCAAGGATCGCAAGCTGTGGGAAGATGCCCTGAAGCACATTGCTCCTTATCAGATTGGCCGTTACGGACAGTTGATGGAGTGGTCGAAGGATATCGATGATCCTAAGGATGAGCATCGCCATGTGAACCATCTCTTCGGTCTGCATCCGGGCCGCACCATTTCGCCTATCACCACTCCTGTGCTGGCGAAGGCTTCCAAGGTGGTGTTGGAGCATCGTGGCGATGGTGCCACGGGATGGTCTATGGGTTGGAAGCTGAACCAGTGGGCTCGTCTGCACGATGGCAATCATGCCTACAAGCTTTATGGTAATCTTCTGAAGAATGGAACATTGGACAATCTCTGGGATACGCACGCCCCATTCCAGATAGATGGTAATTTTGGCGGCACAGCGGGTATCACCGAGATGCTGATGCAGAGTCACATGGGCTTTATCCATCTCCTGCCAGCCCTGCCTGATGCATGGCAGAAGGGTTCCATCAAGGGTCTCCGTGCCAAGGGCAACTTCACGGTGGATATCTATTGGGACAACGGCCGCCTTACCAAGGCTGTCATCCTCTCCGGCTCCGGCGAACCTTGTCAGGTAAGATATGGAGATAAGGTGAAGAAGATGAAGACCCAGAAGGGCAAGACCTATGAGGTTAGATTTTAATCAATAAAAAAATGTGGTTGATAAAACGGATTTGTTTTCCGTTCTATCAACCACTTTCTTTTTATATGATTGGTCTCTGAAATGCCTTCACCTTTTTGGGGGATTATTCCTTGAGATGCTTCAGCCTTCTCTTTGCCTCGGGATGGCTAGGATAGAGGGTGAGTGCCTTTCTGTAATTGGTGACAGCCGCTTCTTTCATACCTTCCTTCTCGCATTCCTTGCCCATGATGACATACTCCGTGGCAAGGCGCTTCATGAATTTCTCCTGCTTCTTCTTTTCTTCATCCTTCTGCTTGATAACTTCACGCAACCGCTCGTTCTCTGCCTGCAACTCATTCACCTTGTTCAGCTTCTTGCGGATGAAGCGCTTGGCAAGCGGATGTTCGATGTCGTAACGGCTGTGGATGGCGAGGAAGAAATTATCCAAGGCGGCTTGCATGTCCCCCTTGTCATACGCTTTTACGGCATCGTGATACTGCCTGTCTGCCTTGCTCTGCGTCAACGCCGTGTGGATGGTGTTCTGGTTGTTATACTGGCGGGCAAACTGCTTCACCTCGTTGCGGACGAATATCTCGCTGGGGCGGATAGGCTCCTGCAGACTGATACCTTCCAGGCTGGTGCAGCGGGATAATGCCACATAGGTCTGACCGCCTGCAAAGACGCCTCCCGTGAAATCTATCTTCACCTGATTGAAAGTCAGACCCTGACTCTTGTGGACGGTAATTGCCCAGGCAAGTCGGATAGGGTATTGTTCGTATCTGCCTATTTCCTCTTCCTCAATCTTTTTTTCCACCTCGTTGAAATGATAGCGCATGTTGCTCCAGGCGGCTGGTTCCACCATCACATCCTGTCCATTCTCCGTGCGTACATATATCTTGGCATCATCTTCATCATCGAACCCGATGATGGTGCCCAGGGTACCGTTTACCCATTGGTGCTCGATATCATTCTTGATAAAGATAATCTGTGCTCCGGTCTTCAGATACAGTTCGATAGGGGTAGGCAGACTGCTTTCCGGAAATTCGCCCTGGATATTGCCCCGGAAGAGTGTTGGCTCTCCTGGCAGGAGCTTGAGCTGGTTCTCGTTGATGAAATCCACGGTGTCACGGCGGGTGGAGAGGGTGATGGCAAGCTTGGAATCACTCTCGTCGAGTTGGGCACCCACCCGCTGGTTGAGCAGCTGCAGGTCTTTCATCTGCGCCTGGCTGGTTCGGATATGGTCGAGGATGCCGATGAAGACAGGGTCGCTCTGGCGATAAACTTTCTTGAGTTCGATGCTGACGAGCTGGAACTGCTGGAAGATCTTGGCATCGAAGAAGAAGCTGCTGCGATAGAAAGGATTCAGCAGTTTGCGGTCCTCCTCCTTTACCACCGGTTCCAACTGATAGATGTCGCCCACCAGCAGAAGTTGCTTTCCTCCGAACGGCTCCCTCATATTGCGGCAATACACACGCAGCACCTTGTCGATGAAATCGATGATGTCTGCACGCACCATACTGATCTCATCGATGATGATGAGTTCCACTTCACGGATAATCTTGATTTTCTCGGAATTATACTTCAATGTATTCCGGATGTTGCGTACGGAATACATACTGTCGTTGGGCAGCAGGGGGTGGAAGGGCAGCTTGAAGAAACTGTGTAGGGTGCTTCCGCCGGCATTGATGGCTGCGATGCCTGTAGGTGCCAGAACGATGTGTTTCTTCTTGGTATTGGCTGCGATGTACCGCAGAAAAGTAGATTTACCCGTCCCCGCCTTTCCGGTGAGGAAAAGCGAACGACGGGTAAACTGTATGATTTGGAGTGCATTCTGCAGCTCCGCATTGTCGAGATCAATCATATTTTATTTTTAAAGGTCGTCGAAGTTGACAGGCTGTTCTGTTGGCTTTGTCTTCTTCTTCTCTTTCTTTTCTTCTGTAGCTCCTGAAGCAGAAGATTCTCCTTCCGACTTGACAGCAGGAACCTCCTTGGTAATAGGATTGCCGTTTTCATCGAGGATGATTTCCTCTGTGAATGCGGTGCTATCCACACGGGTGGTATCTACCTTTGGTTTTGGTGCATAGCTTGCGCAGATATACATATCTCGTGTAATGTCGCCATCCTGTGGCTTGTCGAACTTGGCGTGATACTGCTGGAAGGCAGGATCGCCGAATACAGACTGCATGAAGTAACCGCATATTGGTAATGCTGTTCGGGAACCCTGACCCAAGGCTCCGGTGCGGAAGTGGAGACAGCGGTATTCGCCGCCTACCCAGGCACCAACCACCAGTTTAGGACTTACACACATGAACCAGGCATCTGAGTGGTTGTTGGTCGTACCCGTCTTTCCGCCAAATTCGGTGTCACGGTAGTTGCCTACATATCCCCAGAGGCTCTGCGAAGTACCGCCTGGCTCCTTCATTCCGCCCTGGAGCAGCTGCTGCATCAGGAAGGCACTCTTGTAAGGAATCACCTGTTCTTCTGTAGATGGACCTTCATATACCACCTTTCCGTCATGGTCCACAATCTTGGTAACCAATACCGGGTCGTGGTGCTTACCATTGTTTGAAATAGTGCTGTATGCGCAAGCCATTTCAAGCAGGTTGACATCGCTGGAACCCAAGGCAAGGGCTGGTGTATCATCCAGCGGACTGTTGATACCCATCTTCTGGGCGGTTTCGATGATGCGCTTGATGCCCATCTCCTGTCCCAGGCGTACTGCCACGGAGTTGATACTCTTGGCGAAGGCACTCTTCAATGGGATGCTGTCGCCCGAGAACGAACCGTTGGCGTTGGATGGTCTCCAGGTGGTCATCTCGTGCTTCTTCTTGTCATATACCTCCATCGAGATATATTCGTCGCGGCGCTTGTCGCAAGGAGTCAATCCCTGGTTCATCGCCTCGGTATAGACGAAGAGCTTGAAGGTAGAACCCGGCTGGCGCTCGGCTGTTACCTTGTCATACTTCCAGTGGTCGAAGTCGATGTCGCCCACCCATGCCTTCACGGCTCCCGTCTGTGGCTCCATAGCCACGAAAGCGCTGTGCATGAAGGTAGTCATATACTTGATACTATCTTCAGAAGTCATATTGATAGTGATGCTTCCCTTGTCGTAATCGAATACCTTAACCGGGTGAACCCACTCCTTATAATAGTAGTTCACGGAGTCTGGATTGTTCGGGAAACGAGCCACCAGATCCTTGTAGAATGGCTGTCGCTCGGCGATACCCTGGATGAAGTTTGGAATCACCTGGTGGTTCTCATCCTGCCAAGGTTCCTGTCCCATCCATTTTCCCTTTCCTGCCTGTGTGCGGCGGATGCTCCAGTGGTTGTTGAAGTTCTGCTGTACCTGCTTCATCTGCTTGCGGGCAGCCTCTTCGGCATACTTCTGCATGCGGGTATCTATGGTGGTGTAGATCGTCAGACCGCTGGTGTAGAGATCGTAACCTTCTTCCTTGCACCAGTCTTTCAGGTAGTTGGCTACAGCCTCACGGAAGTATTTTGCCTGTCCGTCGTAGTTTTCCTCTACCTTGAAGTCGAGCTTGATAGGCTCAGCCTTCAGCTGGTCGTATTCTGCATGTGACAGATCGCCGTGTGTCACCATATTATATAATACGGTGTTGCGGCGTGCCAGACTATTCTCCGGATTGGTACGTGGATTGTAATAGGTGGTAGCCTTCAGCATACCCACGAGTACGGCAGCCTGGTCGGTGGTCAACTCCTTAGGAGTGGTATTGAAGTAAGTCTTGGCGGCAGTCTTGATACCGTAAGAGTTACTACCGAAATCCACGGTGTTGGCATACATGGTGATGATTTCCTTCTTAGAGAAAACCGTCTCCAGCTTCACGGCGATGATCCACTCCTTGCTCTTGATGATGAGCAGGCGGAGTACAGGCACCTTGCCGAGCAATCCCGTAGAATACTGCGAACGGACGCGGAACATATTCTTTGCCAGCTGCTGCGTGATGGTAGAAGCACCACGGCCATTGTGATGCAGAAGAGCATCCTTGGCAGCAGCGAAAACGCCGATAGGGTCGATACCGATATGCTTGTAGAAACGTTCATCCTCGGTATCTACCAGAGCCTTGAAGAAGGCAGGGTTCACCTCGTCGTATTCTACAGGAGTACGATTCTCATTGAAATACTTACCGATGAGCTTGCCATCGGCACTATAAATCAAGGAAGCCTCGGAAGTCTGCGGATTCAGGATACCTGAAAAATAACCAGGCGACTTACCGAAAAGCCATAAGAAGTTAATATCGACAGCACCTAAATAAAGGATAAAGGCGACAATACAACTTGCCAAGGCGACTACCGTCTTGGTGTACCACGCTCTTCCCTGATACAATGTCTTGTACCAAGGCCAAAAGGCGCAAAGCTTTTGCCATATCCAGGCAAAGATAGTCTTGACTTTGTTCATAATCGTTTTTCTGTTTTTGTCGGTGCAAAGGTACAATAATAATTTGAAAAACCATCAATCTTTGTGTTTTTATTTGTTATAAAGTCTCAATCGATGTGTATGAAATGTTACAGGAACTTTATCAGATGTTTCATTCCGGCGGAAATCTTCTGTTTTTACCTTTTTTCACCATAAAAAAACTCTTAAAATGCTTGCTGAAACAAAAAATATTAGTACCTTTGCGCTCGGCAAAAACAAGCAAGATATATAAAAACTTAATATAAAACACAAGAATTATGGTAAGCAACAACATTCCACAAGTAAAGCTCGGTATCATTGCCGTTAGCCGTGACTGTTTTCCAATCGCGCTTTCTACTCAGCGCCGTGAGAACATAGTAAAAGAGTATAAGGGTGAGATTTTCAACTGCCAGACTACAGTTGAGAACGAGAAAGATATGCTCAAGGCTGTGAGCGAGGTAAAGGAGCAGGGCTGCAATGCCTTGGTGGTTTTCCTCGGTAACTTCGGTCCTGAGACTCCTGAGACTTTGATTGCAAAGAACTTCGACGGTCCTGTAATGTTCGTAGCTGCTGCTGAGGGCGACGGCGACATGATCAATGGTCGTGGTGATGCATACTGCGGTATGCTCAACTGCTCTTACAACCTCGGCATGCGCCACCTGAAGGGTTATATTCCAGAGTACCCTGTTGGTACAGCAGAGGAAGTAGCTAAGATGATTGCAGACTTCGTACCAGTGGCTCGCGTCATCCTCGGTTTGAAGGGCTTGAAGATTATCACTTTCGGTCCACGTCCTCAGGACTTCTTCGCCTGCAACGCTCCTATCAAGGGCTTGTATGAATTGGGTGTAGAGATTGAGGAGAACTCAGAGCTCGACCTCCTCGTAGCTTACAAGGAGCACGAGAACGACCCACGTATCGAAGAGGTTTGCGCTGATATGGCCAAGGAGATGGGCGAGGGATGCTACTATCCTGATCTCAGCCGCAGAATGGCACAGTTTGAGTTGACATTGCTCGACTGGGCAGAGGCTCACAAGGGTTCTCGCCAGTATGTAGCATTCGCCGACAAGTGCTGGCCAGCCTTCCCAAGCCAGTTTGGTTTCGAGCCTTGCTATGTAAACAGCCGTCTCGTTAGCCGCGGTATTCCTGTAGCTTGCGAGGTAGATATCTATGGTGCGCTCTCTGAGTACATCGGTATGTGTGCATCTGACGATACTGTAACATTGCTCGACATCAACAACTCAGTTCCTAAGTACATCTACGATGAGGATATCCAGGGCAAGTACGACTATAAGTTGACTGATACCTTCATGGGCTTCCACTGCGGTAACACTCCACAGTGCAAGATGTGTTCTAGCCGTAAGATCAAGTATCAGTTGATTCAGAACCGTTTGTTGGAGAATGGTGGTACACCAGACTTCACCCGTGGTACTTTGGAGGGCGATATCGCTGCTTCTGACATCACATTCTATCGTCTGCAGTGCGATTCAGAGGGTAACCTCCGCAGCTACATCGCAGAGGGTGAGGTTCTCGATGTTCCTACCCGTTCATTCGGTGGTATTGGTATCTTCGCCATCAACGAGATGGGCCGCTTCTATCGCCACGTCTTGGTTCAGAAGGGCTATCCACACCACGGAGCTGTAGCTTTCTCTCACGTAGGCAAGACCCTGTTCGAGGTATTCAAGTATCTTGGCATCAAGGATATCGCTTACAACCAGCCAGCTAGCCTGCCTTATCCAACCGAGAATCCTTGGAAGTAAATAGTGGAAATTATACTCCACACGCCCTGAAAGAAGAGTGTGGTAATTATCATCCACACGTCCTGAAAGAAGAGTGTGGTAATTATCATCCACACGCCCTGAAAGAAGAGTGTGGTCTTTTTTCATCCACACGCCCTGAAAGGGCAGAAGCTCCTAGCCCAGGGTAACACCCTGGGTTAACATATAAGCGACAATGTCGCCCTGAAAGGGCAAAAGCTTTCTAAATTCAAAGCTTTTGCCCTTTCTTCTTTTATTAAAAAAATGAAATATTCCCCACATTTCTTGGCAATCTCCTAAATATATGCTAAGTTTGCACCATGAAAGAACCTAGATTGATAGAATTAACAGAATTGAAGCCAGGTTATTTGGCAAGTATCAATAACCTATTGTCGCAGTTGAGTGATAGCGTACATACTATCACCGAGGAAGAATTGAACTCTTTGCTCTCCTCATCCCAAAGTCATCTCTATGTCTTGGAAGTCGATGGACAATTCATCGGTATGACCACCCTCTGCCTTTATCAATGCCCTACCGGATGGAAGGCATGGATAGAAGATGTGGTGGTGGATAGAAACTTCCGCGGCAAGGGATATGGCAAGCTGATGATTCTGCAGGTGATGGAACTGTGCAGGAAGAGAGGAGAGGTAACGCTGATGCTCACCTCGCGCCCATCCCGTGTCGTTGCCAACCAGCTCTATCAGAGCCTGGGCTTCGAAAAGAGAGAAACCAACGTCTATAAAATGAAATTCTAAATCACGGATTAAAAAATATCAGTAACAATGAACATGAAATCTACATGGATGACGTGCTGCCTGCTGATGCTATTGAGCATTCCAGGCATGGCCAAAGACAACAAGACTAACAAAAGCAACAAGTACAAACTGGTTTGGCAGGAAGATTTCAAGGGAAGCTCCTTTGATGCTAAATCATGGAGTAAGATTCCGCGTGACAGACCCGACTGGAAGCGCCACATGTCTTACGATGACCGCCTCTACGAAGTAAAAGACGGCAAACTCATCCTCTATGGCGTAAATAATGATGGTACCTATCAGTATGATCTGAACGGTGATGGCAAGTTGGAAGCTGATACTGCACGCTTTGTCACCGGCGGCTTATACACCAAGCACAAGAAGACGATAGAATATGGTAAGGTGGAAGTAAGAGCCAAGTTGGGACAGGCACAGGGCGCTTGGCCAGCAATCTGGATGTTACCGGATAGAGATATTGCCTGGCCAATGGGTGGAGAAATCGACATCATGGAGCATCTCAACTATGATCCGATGGCTTATCAGACTGTTCATACCTATTATACGCATACCCTGAAGCTGGATTCCAATCCTCCTCATTTTGCTACTGGCAAGATAGATACCAATGGATATAATGTGTATGCGGTAGAGATTCTGCCAGATGAACTCATCTTCTCTATCAATGGTGAGAAGACCTTCTCCTATCCTCGCATTCAGACCGATAAGGAAGGACAGTATCCTTTCGGTGATTCTTTTTACCTGCTCATTGATATGCAGATAGAAGGCAGCTGGGTTGGAAAGGCAGACCCATCCCAGTTGCCGGTGAAAATGGAGATTGATTGGGTAAAAATGTATAAACTGAAGAAATAAACAGTTGGGGGTGTGTCATAAGTCACATCCAATACGCCCTGAAAGAAGAGTGTGTTTTGCATCCACACGCCCTGAAAGGGCAGAAGCTCCTAGCCCAGGGCATCGCCCTGGGTATTTGTGGATGTAAACCTGTCGCCCTGAAAGGGCAAAAGCTTTCATTTTCAAAGCTTTTGCCCTTTCAGGGCGACTTTGCTTTTTGCAAACATTACCCAGGGCGATGCCCTGGGCTAGGAGCTTTTGGGCTTTCAGCCCGTCCTCGGCTGCCATTATCTAGACTTATGACACACCCTCTTTTTGTTTTCAGAACCTCCGCCGCTAAAAGAAACGGCAATTTTGAACATTTTGTGATATTTTGTGAATAGTGATAATCGACAGAAAAGCAGTACCTTTGCACCAGAAAACAATCATATTGTATATCATAAGAAACATATTAAAAATGAACAAGAAAAAGATATTGTGTTTTTGTCTGGCTCTCGGGGCTTTTTCTGCAATGATGGCGCAGGAAACTTTGTCGCTGAGCCAGTGCCTGCAGATGGCGGTGGAGAATAACCTGTCGCTGCAGAAAAGCAGGAACGAGATTGCAAAGGGAAAGTATTCCATCAGCGAGAACCAGGCGAAGCTGCTGCCGCAGATCAACGCCGTGGCACAGTTGAACGACAACTTCACTCCTCCCGTTTCCGTGACGGATGGTTCTGCCTACGGCAAACCTTATAATGTAACCAAAACCCTGCAGTATAATGCTTCGGCAGGCTTGCAGCTCCAGATGCCGCTCTACAACCAGATGGTGAATACTGCCATCGACATCGCCAAGATTGCAGACCATCTCAACCAGCTCTCTTACGAGAAGGCACGTGAAGATCTCATCGTACAGACTGCCAAGATGTATTATATGGCGCAGAATACGGCTGAGCAGATCCGTCTGGTAAACGACAACATCAAGCGCCTGGAGGAACTCTATGGCATCACTCAGGCTTTCTACGATAACCAGATGACTCTGGAGGTGGATGTGAAGCGTGTGAAACTCAACATCGAGAATCTCACCGTACAGCGCGATAACGCCATCGCTATGCTCGACCAGCAATATACCATGCTCAAGTATGTGATAGATTATCCTGCGGATAAGCAGATCAAGGTAACGGAGGTGAATCCGGGAGAGATAGAAACGGTGAATGCCAACGGACTGAATACGGGACTCTACGAACTCCAGCTCCTGGAGAAAAGAAAGGAACTTGCCCAGAAGCAGACCAAGCTTGCCAAGGATGGCTACCTGCCATCGGTGAGTCTTACCGGTAGCCTGATGTATTCTGCCTTTACCGATAAGATTGAACATTGGATTCATTCGGGCGAATCAAACCACTGGTATGGTTCCAACGGCATCGGCATCCAGCTGAGAGTGCCAGTCTTTGATGGCTTTGAGAAGCGTTCCAAGATCAGACGTGCCAAGGTAGAGGAGGAGAATGCCCGCATCGGATACGAGGATGCGCTGAAGGGCATGCAGGCAAACTATATGAACGCCGTGAGCGAGGTGAACAACAGTCAGCGCAACTACAAGAAGCAGTTTGACAACTACACACTGGCGCAGGATGTATATAGCGTAACTGCCGACCAGTATAAGGAAGGTGTAGGAACGATGACCGCCGTTCTTCAGGATGAGATGCGCATGAGCGAAGCCATGAACAATTATCTCACCGCCTATTATAAATATAAGGTGGCAAACCTCTCGCTCCTGAAACTCACCGGACAGTTGGACCAGGTAAAATAACAAAGTAATCATGTAATAATAAGAACAATCAATCAGAATATAACAATGGAACAGAACGAAAACAACAAGATAGAAACCGCTCGTGAGGAAAATGCTGCAACCACTCAGTCTTCTCACGAAGATAATGCAGCAACTCAGTCTTCTCACGAGGAAATGCAGAAGAAACTGAAGAAGCAGCGTATCCGTCAGATCATCGCCAGTCTTATCGGCGTAGCCATTCTCGCCTTCGGTCTCTGGAAGATCGTCTGCCTCTTCCTGGATTATAATGCCAACGAGACCAGCAACGATGCCCAGGTAGAGCAGTATATCTCTCCTGTCAACCTGCGTGCATCGGGCTATGTAGCCAAGGTTTGCTTCAAGGAGCACGAGGAGGTGCACAAGGGTGATACGCTCCTGGTTCTTGATGACCGTGAGTATCGCATCCGACTGATGGAGGCTGAGGCGGCACTGAAGGATGCCAAGGCGGGTGCCAACGTGATTGATGCTACCCAGCAGACCACCCAGACTTCGGCTTCCGTCTATTCGGCATCCATCGATGAGATAGAGGTGCGCCTTGCCAAACTCGCCAAGGACTGCGAGCGCTATCGAAACCTGGTAGAGAAGAAGGCGGCTACACCTATCCAGCTGGAGCAGCTGGAAGTGGAATATGCGGCTACCAAGAAGAAGCTGGAATCGGTAAAGCGCCAGCAGGCTGCTGCCTATAAGGGCGTAAACGAGGTGGTTACCCGCAAGCAGAACGTGGCTGCTGCCATCCAGCGGGCCGAGGCTGCGGTGGAGATGGCGAAGCTGAACCTCTCTTATTGCGTGGTGGTGGCTCCATGCGATGGCAAGTTGGGCCGCCGCACCCTGGAAGAGGGACAGATGGTAAGCGCCGGAACCACCATCACCTATATCCTTCCTAACGCCCAGAAATGGGTCATCGCCAATTACAAGGAAACTCAGGTAGGGAATCTCTATGTAGGTCAGAAGGTACGCATGACGGTGGATGCCATCAGCAACAAGGAGTTTGAGGGCACCGTTACCGCTATCTCCGGTGCTACCGGTTCCAAGTATTCGCTTGTTCCTACCGATAATTCGGCAGGCAACTTCGTGAAGATTCAGCAGCGTGTGCCTGTAAGAATCGACTTCACTAACCTCAGCAAGGAAGACAATGCCCGCTTGGCAGCAGGTATGATGGTGATAGTAAAGGCTGAGAGAAATAAAAAGTAGCTTGAAGGAAATGAAGTAATATATGGAAGAAGAATATAAGAATTATCCGTTCTATGACTGGGTGCCGAAACCGCTGGGCATCATCTTCATGATCATCCTCTTTGTGCCGATGATTACGATGAGTGGTGTCTATTCCGCCAACAGCGGAGAGATGATGAGCGGACTGGGCATCCAGTCGGAATACATCGCCTTTGCGGGCTTCTGTACGTCGATAGGAATGGCGGCTTTCTCGCCGTTCTTCTACGAACTGGTGTGCATCCGGAGAGAGAAGATGATGTGTATCGTGGGATTCTCCATTCTCTTTTTGCTCAGTTTCGTCTGCGCCCAGACCGATTCGCTGTTCATCCTCGGACTGTGCAGTCTGCTGATGGGCTTTGTTCGCCAGACGCTTCTGATGGCGCATCTCTTTGTATTGATTCGATATGGTTTCGGCATCGAGGCAACGAAAAATATCACTCCGGGTTGTGAGCCTACCACCGAGGAGGCTTGGGATGCGGTGGATTCAGAAAAGATGGTGTCCCAGCCGGTCATCTATCTCTTCTTCATGATTATCGGACAGTTGGGCACCTGGCTCACGGCTTGGCTTGCCTATGCTTACGAATGGCAGTATGTGTATCATTTCATGATGGCATTCATGCTGGCGGGCATCATCATCGTGTTCTTCACCATGCCTTACCATAAGTATCCGATGCCGAAGTTTCCGATCACGATGTCGAAGTTCGGCAATGTCACGGTGTTCAGCATCATGCTCTGCTCGTTTGCCTATGTGATGGTGTTCGGCAAGACGCTGGACTGGTTTGATGATCCTACCATCCGTTATTCTACGGTGGTTTGTCTCATCTTCACCGCCCTGTTTATCTATCTGGAGAAGACCCGCCGCTCACCTTATTTTATCATGGAGGTGTTCCAGCTCAGGGTTATCAATTACGGCATCATGCTGTTCTTCCTCCTGATGGTCTGCAACTCCAGCGCCATGTTTGTGAATGTATTCACCAATGTGGGAATGAAGATAGACAACTGGCAGAATGCCACCCTGGGCAACTGGGTGATGGTGGGATATACCGTGGGTTTGATTTTCGCGGTCATCGCCAGAGCCAAGAATGTTCATCTGAAGTGGATGTACTGTCTGGGCTTCCTCTTTATCGGAGGCTACGCCCTCTTTATGTATTTCGAGGTACAGAACGACGGCATGTATGAGCGCATGAAATGGCCTATCATCATCCGTTCTACGGGAATGATGCTGCTCTATTCGCTCATCTCCACAATAGCCAATCAGCGCATGCCTTACCGCTTCATGTCCACCTGGGTCTGCATCATGCTTACCGTCCGTATGGTCATCGCCCCATGCATCGGTTCGGCGCTCTACACCAATGTGCTTCAGCATCGCCAGCAGTATTACGTCACCCGCTTTGCACAGGATTACGACCGTACCAGCTTGGAGACGGCAAAGACCTATGACCAGACGGTAAGAGGTATGCAGTATCAGGGCAAGACGGAGACCGAGGCGCAGAACATGGCTGCCATGAGTGTGAAGGGAAAGGTGCAGGTGCAAGCCACCCTGGTATCCATCAAGGAGATGGCAGGCTGGACCTTCTATGGCTGTCTGGTATGTGCTGGACTGATGCTCGTGATACCTTGGCGCAAGCGGAATATCAAGGAGTTGACCCGTGAGTATCTGCTGAAGAATGTGAATGAGAAAAACTTGGGAAGAAGGTAAAGGCAAGAAAGCAGATTCTTCCGGAAGCGGCAGGATTCTGCTAAAATATCATAAATAATCAAGGCAATCATCAGAGGAGATTGATATTTTTGTTATCTTCGCAGCTAAAGCAATTTTTTAGAATGGAGATAACAGATAATATTATCATATATGAGGCAAGTGAATTTCCTCATTTTCTGATGCAACCTTTCTATTCTGATTATGTCGGAATAGTAGTTTGTCATCAAGGGATGTTCCGTTTCTGTGTAGATGGAACATCCTTTGTTGCGTCTATGGGAGAGACCGTTTTTCTCTCTCCCGGAATCCTGTTTCATGTGCAGGAAGTCTCTGCAGACTTCCGATACACGTTGCTTTTTTATCGTGTGGAACAGATTCTCCACATGCTGGGCAATACCGTAGTCAGCATGCGACTTTATTCTACGCTCTATCCCCAGTCGTGCACGGTGGCTCATACGGAATATGAGGAGATGCTGACCTCTTATGCCCGGATGCTTTTGGATTTAGAGCAGAAGGAGAAGCATGACACCTACAGTTTGCATGAGCAGAAGTTGCTTCTGATGGCGGTAACCTATCGTCTTTGCAGCATCTTCTCTGCTTCGTTCCAGAAGGAAGGTAAGGAGATGCGACGTAAGATAGAGACTTTCGAGATGTTGGTGAAGCTGATAGAGGAGAACTTCATGCGTGAGCGTACGGTAGCTTTTTATGCCGACCAGCTTTGTCTCACTCCGAAGTATCTTTCGGTGATAGTGAAGTCGGTATGTGGCAAGACGGTTCAGCAGTTGATTTTCAAGGCGATTATCCGTCGCAGCATTTATCTGATGAAGAATACGGACAAGACGATTCAGCAGATAGCCAGTGATCTCAGCTTCCCGAATGCCTCATCCTTCGGCACCTTCTTCAAGAAGCATACTGGTTTATCGCCAAAGAATTACCGCATGGGGGCGGAGTAACTTCGAAGAATCTTCGTACCTTGGCCCACTGGTACCTGCCAAGCCTCTCAACGATGCTCAAGTGTGCGGGTTGTTTTATTTTTATACATTTCCCTTGCTGAGATTCTCGTATTTTCAAACGGTTCTTATTTCTTGAGGAATATTGAAAATATGGAAGAAAATGGTAATGTGTTAATAATCAAAGGATTATGATTTTGTTAGTTAATAGCGTTGAAATAGGAATTCTATAGTTGTACGACTATAACCCCTGTAGTTGTACAACTATAACTCTACAGTTGTACAACCATAGCCTATATAGTCGTACGACTACAACTTTATAGTCGTACAACTATAGGGTATTCGTTTAATTAGAAGCAGAAAATAGGGAATTTGATATGCTCAAAATTCCCTATTTTGTTGCTAGATTCCAAGTTTACCAGTATGCAAAATTTGGTTATAAGTATTGACAGAAATAGCCTAGATTACTGAGCTGGCTTCCTTCTGTTCCAAATGAAATAGGCTTCGATGGCGAATGAAGCCTATTTCAATCGCATATGAAGCCTGTTTCGATAGCATATGAATACGAATTTATGTTTCTGCTCTCTCTGCTCACTTTCTTTGTTATATCTTGTTAAAGATTGGCCTTGAATCAGATATTTATAAAAAGAAATCACTATATTTGCATCTAAAGCAATAAAATGAAGCGATGAGTAAATTCAACGAAGCAACAAGAGTTCAGATGCCAGCAATGGTTCACCTTACTCGATTAGGCTATTCTTATTTCGGAAAGATTAGCGAAGATATGGCAGGGACAGTCTATGACCCTGACACGAATATATTGACTGAAATTTTCAGTGAACAATTTTATAAGTTGAACCCATCAGCAAAGAAAGATGGGTTCAAGAGCATTTTGCGCTCCATTCGCCAAGAACTAAAGAATGATGACCTCGGTAAGTCTTTTTACAAAAGATTACAGGCTGTATCTCCCATCAAATTGATAGACTTTGAAAATCCTCAGAACAACACTTTTCATTTTACCGCTGAATTCACTTGTAAAAATGGGCAAGATGAATTCCGCCCAGACATTACTTTGTTTGTCAATGGCTTGCCTCTTTGCTTCGTAGAGGTAAAAAAGCCAAACAATCATGGAGGAATTGTAGCTGAAAGCAAGCGAATGAATCAAGAGCGTTTCCCAAACAAAAAGTTTCGTAGCTTCATCAACATCACACAGTTGATGATATTTTCTAATAATATGGAGTACGATACGATGGGGGGAATAGTTCCTATCCAAGGAGCTTTCTATTGCACTGCTGCAAGAGAAAACGCCCCCTTCAATTGCTTCCGTGAGGAGAATCCTTCCAATCTCCCGATAGCACCTTATAATGCGAATTATCCATATAAGGGAATCAACCAAAAAGAAGAAAGACAAATCTTGGCAGACTTCAACTGTCAAGTTATTCATCATACACCGGAGTATCAAACCAATCTTGGCGTCAATACTCCTACGAACCGTATGCTTACCTCCATGTGCAGCCCTGAGCGATTGCTCTTTATCATCAAGTATGGCATAGCATACGTTAAAATGGAGAAAGAAGTAGATGGTAAAATAGAAAGCACCGATCAAAAGCACATCATGCGCTATCAGCAGATGTTTGCCGCACTCGCTATCCGCCAACAACTCTCAGAAGGAGCTACTTCTGGCGTAGTATGGCATACACAAGGTAGTGGAAAAACGGCTCTGTCCTTTTATCTCACCTATGTTCTGTCCGACTATTATGCCAAGAAGAATATGGTTGCAAAATTCTATTTCATAGTAGATAGAATAGACTTACTAGAACAAGCCACCCAAGAGTTTGAGGCTCGTGGACTCGTTGTTTCAACAGCCAATACTCGTGCGGAATTAATGACTCAGTTCCGCAACAACCATGCACAAGAAGGTACCAGTGGACAGCAAGAGGTAACAGTTGTGAACATCCAGCGCTTTGCCGAAGACAAGCAAAAGGTAGAACTTCCGGCTTACGCAACAAACCTACAGCGTGTTTTCATTATGGACGAGGCACATCGTGGTTACAAACCTGGTGGTTGTTTTCTAGCCAATCTTTTTGATGCAGATCCAAATTCCATCAAGATAGCCTTGACAGGAACTCCTCTGCTAAAGAAAGATTGTGCTTCGAGTGTGGTTTTCCAACGCTACTTCCATACTTATTATTATGACCGTTCTATTGCTGACGGATATACATTAAAGATTATCCGTGAGGATATAGAGACCTCATATAAGGAACGTCTGTCTGAGGTTTACGATAAGTTGGAAACTCTTGTACATAAAAAAGACATCAAGCGTTCACAAATCATAGAGCACGATAGTTATGTCGGGGAGTTAGCTCGTTACATTGCTGACGACTTAACCAAATTCCGCAAGATACAAGGTGATGATACACTTGGAGGCATGGTTATTTGCGAGACAAGCGAACAAGCAAGGAAGTTATATGAGGCTTTTCAAAACTTCTCGGATGGTGGCTTTGCTAATACACTTGACAATGGATATGCCAAGCCTATCCAAATCAAAATGGATGGACAAGAGTGGATGGTAGCCAATGCCATACCGACGCTAGGTTATAAGAAGCATCCATTGAAAGTAGGACTCATCTTGCACGATAGCGATGACAAGGAAACTCGCAAGCAAATTATCAAGGACTTCAAGAAGAACATGAGCATCGACTTGCTTATTGTCTTCAATATGCTCTTGACCGGTTTCGATGCGCCACGCTTAAAGAGACTTTATTTTGGTCGCAAGCTCCGTGACCATAACCTTTTGCAGGCACTCACACGTGTCAATCGACCATACAAGAACAATCGTTATGGGTATGTCATCGACTTTGCTAACATCAAGCAAAATTTTGAAGAGACCAACGAGGCTTACCTCAAAGAGTTGAACCGATTCAACAATCCAGACGAAGTGGATGGCAATCATACCACCGATACTTTCTCACAGGTTATAGAAGACCCTGAGGAATTGATTCGACAGATGAAAGATGTACGCCAAACATTGTTTGATTACACGACAAACAATGTAGAGGAGTTTTCGTCTGAGATTTCTTCCATCGAAGACAAGCAAGTGCTGATCGACTTGAAGAAAGCGCTGGTTTCAGCCAAGGATTGTGCCAATATAGTACGTACATTCGGTGATGACAGCTTGAAGGATGCTTTCAGTAAGGTTGAACTGACCAAACTCCCAGATATGCTAAAGGAAGTGCAACACCACATCGACATCATCAACCAAAAGGAAGCCTTTGCCATATCTGATGAGACCAAGCAACTCGTCAATGAAGCTATGCAAGACATCCGCTTCAATTTCTCTAAAATTGGAGAGGAAGAAATGAAAATGATAGCAGGTGGACAGGAGTTACAAGAAAAATGGGCTTTAGTGATTCACAAATTCACAGAAAATACAGACCCAGACGATCCTGAATATATCACTCTTCGTGATGCCTTCATGCAAAGATTCAAGGAGCATGGCTTCGTCGTTGATAGTATCGCTAAGTTTAATCAGGAAAGTAAGGAGCTTGATGAAATCATCGAACGATTGGTGAAATTACAGGAAAGCAACAACCGCTTGCTGAAGAAATATAATGGTGACACGAAGTTTGCCAATGTCCACAAGCGGATTCACGAAGAAAACCAACGAAGATTGAAAGAGCACAAGCCATTCATCTTCAGTTATTATGATAATGATATTGTGGCGATACTTTCTGACATAAAATCAGAAATAGATCAAAAGGTTTACGACCGTGCTGACATTCTGAAGAAAGATGAATATTTCGATTGTACTGTTATGACAGAGATAGCACAATCTCTCAATCATTATCCGAGCATAGAGGCTCAAATGGACGATTTCACTTTCATTCAAACCAGAATAGCTCGTCAATACATCAATCAATATAATAGAACATATCCAAGTAATTAAATATAAAAATATGACAATAAGAGAAAAAACCGTAGCCCTCATCGATGCCCTGAAAGCAACTTGCAAGACATACGGCATGGGCAATGACGGCAATGAGTATAAAATTATCACCCAGGTATTTCTATACAAGTTCTTGAATGACAAGTTTGGCTATGCCATCAAACACTCAGGAAACCGCTATGCTGAGAAAATTTGCACAGCAGAGAAATGGGAAACCGCTTACAGTGAGTTGAGTGACATGGAGCGCATGATGTTGCTGGCTTCCTTGTCTCCAGACCTGCCACGTTTGAAACCAGAGCATCTGATTGCAAACCTCTGGAACCAGCAGGCAAAGGGTGATTTTGATTTTATCTTCGACAATACGATGAGCGACATTGCGGAGCAGAATCTTGCCATATTCTCTACACAGACCACACAAAACACCAAGATACCTCTCTTTGAGCCATTAACCCAATATGTGACAGATGTGGCTCAGAGAGCACCATTTGCACGTGCCATGGTGGATAAGCTTGCCAATTTCTCTTTTGAGGAAGCATTTTCAGAGCATTACGACTTCTTCGCCAATATCTTTGAATATCTCATCAAAGACTACAACACAGCTGGAGGCGGAAAATATGCAGAATATTACACTCCTCATGCCATCGCTACCATTATGGCCAGATTATTAGTGGGCGATCATGCCGACCTCCATAATATTGAATGCTACGACCCATCAGCAGGTACAGGTACTTTGCTGATGGCATTGTCACATCAAATCGGAGAAGACCGCTGTACTATTTTTGCCCAAGATATTTCTCAACGAAGCAACAAGATGCTCAAGCTCAACCTGTTGCTCAATGGCTTGGTATCTTCACTTGATCATGCCATCCAAGGTGACACACTCGTTGCACCTTACCATAAAAGCGATGACGGACAAAGCCTTCGCCAGTTCGACTTTGTGGTAAGCAATCCACCATTCAAGATGGATTTCAGCGATACAAGAGAGAAGATAGCAGCCTTTCCTGCTCGTTTTTGGGCAGGAGTACCAAAAGTGCCAGCGAAGAAAAAAGACAGCATGGCAATCTATACCTGCTTCATCCAGCATGTTATCAATTCTTTGAAGAAAAACTCAGGCAAGGGAGCTATTGTTATTCCAACAGGATTCATCACCGCCAAGAGTGGCATTGAGAACAAAATCCTAAAACATATCGTTGACAACAAGATAGTTTATGGCTGCGTATCCATGCCAAGTAATGTCTTTGCCAACACAGGAACCAATGTTTCTGTACTCTTCTTCGATGATTCAAAGAAGAGTGATAAAGTGGTATTGATTGATGCCAGCAAACTTGGTGAGGAATACAAAGATAGCAATGGCTTGAAAAAGGTTCGTCTTCGTGACGAGGAGATTGACCAGATAGTCAGCACTTTTCAAAATAAGGAAGCTGTGGATGACTTCTCTGTCAATGTGACCTACGATGAAATCAAAGAGAAGGGATACAGCCTCTCTGCCGGACAGTATTTTGATATTAAGATAGACTATGTGGATATTACGGAAGAAGAGTTCAATAAGCGAATGAGCGATTATAAAACTACGCTTACACAACAATTTACAGAAAGTCATCGTTTGGAAGAGGAGATTATGAAACAACTCGGAAGTCTTAGCTTTAATAGAAATGTAGGAAAGGAATAAAGGTATGAATGAAATTATGAACGCAAATACCGATTTGCTGCCTGATGGTTATGCAGAATGGCGCAAAGACATAGAGCATCTTATAGAGGTAGCAAAACTACGTACCGCAATTAATGTCAATGCTGACACATTGGCGTTATATTGGACTTTGGGCAAACGAATTTTAGCACAGCAGAGACAATTAGGCTGGGGAGCAAATATCATATCAAAATTATCTGTTGATTTATCCCAAAAGTTCCCTAATGATAGAGGATACTCTTTGAGTAATCTCAAAAGTATGAGACGTTTCGCTGAAGCGTATCCAGATTTTCCATTTTTGCAAGTGCCGCTTGCAAAAATGGAAAATATTCCAATTGGTCAAGTGGCACTTGACCAATTTAAAGAAGATGACAAAGGCTTTGTGCAAGTGGAACTTGCACAAATTACTTGGTATCATCACATTTCGCTTCTATCGAAAGTAAAAGACATAGCCGAACGAGCTTATTACATCACAGAAACTGCGCAGAATGGGTGGAGTCGTGATGTGATGCTTATGCAGATAGCAAATGGATATATCCATGCTAAAGGGCATGCAATCAATAACTTTGAGCAAACCTTGCCACCTCTTCAGTCCGATTTGGCGAAGTATATTTTTAAAGACCCATACAATTTTAGTTTTTTGGGCACAGTGGCACTCCAAAATGAGCTTGACATTGAGAAAACATTGACAAGCAAGATTACAGACTTTCTCCTTGAAATGGGACGTGGCTTTGCATACATTGGCAGGCAATACCACATTTCGGTAGATGGTGATGACTACTATATCGACTTGCTGATGTACCACCTCAAACTGCATTGCTATGTTGTTGTGGAGTTAAAAGCCGTGGAGTTCAAACCAGAGTTTGTTAGCAAACTGAACTTTTATATTTCTGCTGTTGATGACATTGTAAAATCTCCAGAAGACAAACCTACAATTGGTTTGCTTCTCTGCCGAACTAAGAGTAACAAGAAAGCCGAGTTTTCGCTTCGTGGCATAACCCAACCTATGGGTATTGCGCAATATGAAACAGAAAAGCTTTTTGCTGATGTTGCATCGGCATTACCACAGATTGAGGAAATAGAAAAGTCAATGGAAGATTTGGAAAAGTGAGTGAGAAGTGTATAGTTGATTTTAATAATAGAATAAATGGAACTAAAGAAATATAAGCTTGCCGACATCGCTAAAATTGAAATTAGCGGTGTTGACAAAAAAACAATAGAGGGCGAAACACCTGTGCGTCTGTGTAACTTTGTAGACGTCTATTACAATTGGGCAGTCACCAAAGAAAAGGCGAAGGCATTTATGACTGCTTCTGCAAAACAAACGGAAATAGATAAATGCTCAATAGGTAAAGGTATGGTTGCTATCACTAAGGATAGTGAAACCAGGGACGATATTGGTATTGCTACTTATATTGCAGACGATTTCGAGGATGTACTTCTAGGCTATCATTGTGCGTTGATTATCCCCAATCCGGCTATTGTTGACGGAAAATATCTGAATGCTTTCATGCATACTCGATACATTCAGAAATATTTTGAAAACAATGCTTCTGGTAGTGGTCAGCGATACACACTTTCCAATGATACTATCAGCAATATACCAGTATTGCTGCCATCAATAGAGGAACAACATACCATTGGAAAGTTGCTAGCTGACTTAGATCGTAAAATTGAACTTAATAAGCAGATAAATGATAATTTAGAGGCGATGGCAAAGCAACTCTATGACTATTGGTTTGTGCAGTTTGACTTCCCAAATGAGGAGGGCAAGCCGTATAAATCAAGTGGTGGAGCTATGGTGTGGAATGAGAAGCTGAAGCGTGAGATACCAGAGGGATGGGAAGTTAAACAATTAAGAGATATCATAGAGACCAATAGAGGTATCTCTTATGATACATCATCTATTTCTGGAGGTGGAGTTCCTATGATAAACTTGGCTTCATTTAATGTTGATGGCTCATACAAAGATACAGGACTCAAAAGTTACAATGGTAACTATACACAAGAAAAGATACTTAGACCTTTTGATTTAGTTCTTTGTAATACCCAACAAACAGCCATTGAGTTTAGTAAAGATATTATAGGCAAGGCTTTTCTTATTCCAGATATTTTTGATGGTGATATAGTTTCATCGCATCACATTAATACGATAAAAACAGAAGAAGTTCTCAAACCGTATTTGGCTTATCTTTCGAATACCTCTCATTTCCATAAATATGCAACAGGATGCTGTTCTGGAACAAATATATTAGGATTGGACTACAATAGCTTTTCTCAGTATAAGTTGGAAATTCCACCTAAATATTTGCTAAAGGAGTTTCGTGACTTTATAATAGACATCGTGAAAAGAAAAAGTTTAATAATAAATGAAAATAAATTGTTAACTAAGCAGCGCAATGAACTCTTGCCCCTCTTGATGAACGGTCAAGCATCGGTAAATTATCATTTATCTGACGATTAAGTGCTATTTTCTCGTCAATATCATATAATATACGCCCTATTCTCTTCTGCACTTCAAGTTCTGGTATCCATACGGTACAATCCTTGATTTTGTCAGGAGAGGTATGGCGTATCTTTGTTTGTTGAGCACCAGCGCTTAGCTGCTGGTGAACAACAGAAGAAGATATGAGATAGTAACAAAAATTAGGGTCAAGAAGCCCCTTCTTGCATTTTACAAGTGCTACGTCTTGACTTTGAATATACTTTCCACTTTCAGGTATACGTGCCGTCGTCCCCAACAATCCTAGAGATTGTTCAGTAAGTGGCGTGATAATATCATCCTTGTTTAGTATAAACTCGTCTTTGACTGTACCTGTATAATACAAGTCCGTCTTGGAAGTGTTTTCTTTGAACCCACCTCCATTCATATTAAAATTACCCAAAGTCAGACGTACAAATTCGCCTTCCTCTGCATAGAATTGACCAGATAGACTTGCGCCACGAGTCACTTCTATAAGTTCACCTAATTTATGTTTGCTTAATTTCATAATCTGCCTATTTTTTTGCTTACAAAGGTAGCAAAAGTTAAGCAAACTAGATAATCTTTAAACTTTAATTAAGGAATTTACGATGCGCCATTTTTACATTTGCCTGATTTACCATGGCATAATGCAAGGTTGTATCGATTTTCACATGTCCCAACATTTTTTGTACCTGCTCTATTGGCATACCTTTGTCAATAGCCATTGTTGCCAAAGTTCTGCGGAACTTATGAGGATGTACCTTATGTAGATTTACTTTCTTGCCCAACTGACGCAAGCGAACCTCAACGCCACTAATTGTTAATCGGGTATGAGGTTTCTTGAGGCTGACGAACAAAGCCGGGTTAGAATCTGAGCGTTGATCCAGATACTTTTTGATGTGTATTTTTGTACGTGCATTGAAGTACACCTCTCGCTCTTTATTACCCTTTCCAAACACAACACATTGGCGCTCTTGAAAGTCAATGTCTTCACGGTTGATTTTTACCAACTCACCCACACGCATGCCTGTACTGAGTAGCAAATCTATCATTGCCACATCACGAAGTTCTTGACAACTGTCACGCAACACTTCTATATTCTCATCCGTCAGCACCTCTTTCACTAAAGCATCAGTACGTACTTTATGTATTCTGCGCACCGGACTTTTAGTGATATAGTCCTCATCTTCCAACCAAGAAAAGAAACTTGAAAAGATGCGTCGCAAATTATCTATGGTCACCTTGCTCAACTTTCGTTGTTCCTGCATATCAGCCAAATAGCAGCGAATATCATTAGTAGTAACATTGCAGACATTCTTCTTGACAGCAGCAATCATCTTCTCTATAGAAGACTTATAATAGTGGAGCGTTTTTTCAGAACATCCTTCAACTTTTTTCGAAGAGATAAAAGCTCCAAGGAGATCTGAATTTTCTTTATCACGCTGTTCTTCGTCTGTAGCTTTAACCACAAATTCGTATTCAGCCAATGCTTTTTGGGTCACTTTGCTTAACAAATCCAGCTGTTCAACAGACAGAACCACTCTCATTCCATCTAAAACGTTTTGTATTATTATTTCTTTCATATCTAAAATTGATGTTTGTCTCCTTATAATATAACATAATTTTAGTAATAAACAAAACTGATAAATGATAATTTAGAGGCGATGGCAAAGCAACTCTATGACTATTGGTTTGTGCAGTTTGACTTTCCTAACGAGGAGGGCAAGCCGTATAAATCAAGTGGCGGAGCTATGGTGTGGAATGAAAAGTTGAAGCGTGAGATACCGAAAGGATGGTCTGTTAAGAACTTAGAACAGATAGCAACTTCATATCAACAAGGACTTATTCGTTCAAATAACCAATTATCAACTGATAGTAAGTATGGTTATTTAAAAATGGGCGATTTAGATGGTAAGGGACAATATACTTTACAAGGTTTAACTCGAACCAATGCTACGAATGAAGAAGTGGATTTATTCTCTTTGCACAAAGGAGATTTCCTCATTAATGTACGTAATAGCAAAGAAATTGTCGGTAAAACTTGTCTAATTGGTTATGTGGAAAGAAATACCCTTTATAACCATATGTTGGTAAGATTGGACTTTAAAGATGTAAGTACATTTTATATGAACTTGCTTTTCAATTCTGAGTTTATGTATAAAGCGCTTGATGGATTGAAGCAAGGTACAACAACTGTAATAGCCTTATATCAAAATGATTTATATCGATTACCAATATTAGTACCGGCACCTTGCGTTATGGAACAGTTTTCAAAAATAACAGACTCCATTCTTGATCAGAAAGAAATTATATCTTATGAAATCGAAGAACTCACTAAGCAACGCGATGATCTTTTGCCACTCTTAATGAATGGTCAAGCCACGGTAAATTATCATTTATTTGTGATGCAGTCTAGGCTTTCTTCTTATAGGAGGCTACACCCTTTTTATGTATTACTTTATACTTTTTGCGTTTCTGTTTAAAAATGCTTTCACACTTTATGTTAACTATCTGTTTCTTAGTTGTTTGAGTGTGAAAGGAGAATTGTGAAGGGTGAATGTGGGTGATGTGTGAAGAGGGAATAATGGTTATGAGGAGTGAGGAGAGATGATAGGTGCTGAAAGGCGGAAAGATGCTATCTTTTATCGATTGGTTTGAGTAGTTCTTATAGCTGACCCGGGTCATCTATATGGATGACCCGGGTCAGCCGATGATTGGTAGTATCAATTACTCTAGTAGATAGTATCAGCTTCCCCTATTGGAAATATGAACTTCCCCTGTTGGAAGTATCAGTTTCTGGTGTTTATACTATCATACTTTTCTCCTAAAAATGCCTTCATACTAAACTTGCTGATAATCAGAATGTTTTAGAATGTGTGAAAGCAGAAATAAAGATTGTAGAATATTATAAAAACAAAAAATAAGCAGCTGAAAAAATCAGCTGCTTATTTGCTTATAGGGTGGAGCTGGAGGGAATCGAACCCTCGTCCGCACAAGGAAACCATACGCTTTCTACATGCTTATTCCAGCCTTCAATTTTCGAGGTATGACAAGACCTGGACCACCAATCATACCCTTATCCTCTAAAATTTCATCCATGCAACGAGGCGTACATGAACTATTTCCGATTTGCCTGCACCGCTTGATCAACAAGATTCGGAACTACATCCGTTGAGCGATGTCCCGTTCCAGCACCTTGTGCCGGAATAAAGCTAATCTACTGTACTTCGATTAAGCAGCGAGAGCGTAGTTATTTTCGCCAATTATTTTTTTGTTCACTAGGATTTAGGAGGTAGCCAACGAGCCTCCGCATGCTTACGTACCATTTCATCTCGCCGTCAAATCCAGTCAACCCCGAGATTTCTTGATAACTAGAATGCAAAGATAAAGCGAAATTTTGAAATCACCAAATATTTTCGGAAATTTCTTCGTTATTTCTTTAAAATATCGGAATATAGCGCTTGGGAGACCGCTTTTGTTTAGAATTTTGGAAGAAATGATGTTTTTTTCGAAGCTATCTCGTTTTTTTGCAGTAACTTTGTGGGCAAAAATAATTAAAAATCAAAAATGATGGCAATGGAGAAAAAAGGAAAGATACTGATAGTGGATGACAATGAGGATGTTCTCTTGTCGCTCAATATGCTTTTGAAACCATACGTGGAGGGTATCAGAGTTATCAATACGCCTGAGCGAATCATCGGAATGATGGATTCGTTCATGCCTGATGTCATCATGCTCGATATGAACTTCCATCGGGATGCCATCAGTGGCGAAGAGGGGTATGAATGGCTGGAGAAGATTCTGGCGCATAACCCCAAGAGCGTGGTGTTGTTTATCACGGCTTACGTGGATACGGAGAAGGCGGTGAGGGCTATCAAGGCGGGAGCCATCGACTTTATTCCGAAACCATGGGATAGGAATAAACTGCTCGATACGGTGAAGAGTGCCGTGGAATTGAGCAGGGAAAGGAATCTGGATTCTTCGGATTCGCAGGAAAAGGAATCGGAGCAGAAACTGAATATGAATCAATGTTCTGATTCCAAGTCTGTTGTATCTTCTCAAGATGTGTTTGCGAGAATGATTGGCGAATGCCCTGCTATGCTGGAACTGAAAGCGCAGATGATGCGTGTGGCGGCTACGGATGCCAGGAATGCGAAGGAAGGACGAATTGAAACGGCGGATGGCGGTACTCTCTTTCTGGATGAGATTGGAAATCTGAACCTGCCGATGCAGCAGAAACTCCTGACGGTGATAGAGAAGCGTGAAACTCAGCGCATTGGTTCCAACAAGGTGAGCTATGTGAATGTGAGAATTCTGGCGGCAACGAATGCTAATTTGCGTGAGAAGGTAGGCGAGGGAGCTTTCCGACAGGACCTCTTCTATCGACTGAATACCATCGAGTTGCATCTTCCGCCGCTGCGTGAGCGTGGAGAGGATATCGTTCTGCTGGCAGAATATTTTCTGAAGATTTATTCGGGAAAATATAGTGTAGGCGATGTGAGGCTGGGTGCATCTGCCAAACAGAAGCTGTTGAAACATATTTGGCCGGGGAATGTAAGAGAGCTGCAGCATTGCATCGAGAGGGCAATCGTATTAAGTGATAAGACGGAACTGGCTGCCGAGGATATCAGATTGGAGGATTCTGTGGTGGCATTGGGGGCTTCTTCATCAAGTTCTTCATCAGATTCCATAAAGGTTGATTCGCTCAATCTTCAGACCTTGGAGCGTGAAGCCATCAAGCGCGCCATCTCCTTGAGCAATGGAAATCTAACACAGGCCGCAGAGTTGCTGGGTATCACCCGTTTCGCCCTTTACAGAAAAATCGATAAGCTCGGGGGTTTAAAGCTTCGGAAATTTTTGAAACTATGTCAATCGTCAATAACTTATTCAATCATAAGAGCAATGAGCGGATGCGCCAACTGATTGAGGCTATCCGCACCCGTGACTTCTCGCTTCAGTATTCGTTGGTTCATCTGAGGGGAGAAGAGCGGAATCTTGCAGAGCAGATTAACGAAGTGGTGAATGAATTTCGGGAAACCACTTTGCTGCAGGAAGCGAAATACCAGTATTTCGGAACGATGCTCGATACCATCAATGCCTTTCTCATTGTGGCGGATGAACAGGGAAAGGTGCATTGGATGAATCGGGCTGCCGTGGATGGACTCTGCGGTTTTTCGATTCATCACTTGCACGACTTGCAGGTGCTGGATGAGACGCTGCCGGAAATGATGATGCAGCTGAAGCCGGGATTGCAGAAACTGGTACAATTGGAGACCAAGACCAACGAGATAGCAGCTGGCAAGAAGGCTTTGGATGCTGGAAATCAGCATGCGGGGAAGGCTGACTTTGTATTGAGCGTGGTCAACTTCTTTAATAAAGGCTTTGCCTATCGCCTCTATACCTTGCAGAATGTGCAACCGGTGATTCAGAAGAATGAGACGGATGCGCAGCAGCAGCTGGTGAGGGTATTGACCCACGAAATCATGAACTCGCTGACTCCTATCATCTCTTTGGCTGATACGCTATGTGAAGGGGTGGAGCAGGATACGCTGGAGCATGATGATCTGCTGATGGCATTGCAGGCCATTAACCGGAGAAGCAATGGCTTGTTGCAGTTTGTGGAGAATTATCGCAAGTTGCAACGCATATCGAAACCTCAGTTTGAGGATGTGAGGATTGGTGATCTGGTGGCTGATTTGCAGCATCTTTATCCGGATTCGATATTCCATTATGAGATAGAAAACGAAGATCAGAGGTTGCTGATGGATCGTTCGCAGATAGAACAGGTGCTGATTAATCTGCTGAAGAATGCGCAGGAGGCCGTGGAGAATGAAGAGATTCCTTATGTCCGTCTTACCACTCATCTTTCGAGCAACAAGCGCGATTTCATCATTTCCATTACTGATAATGGTAAGGGAATCCTGCCAGAGGTGATGGAGCGCATTTTTGTGCCGTTCTTTACTACCAAGACGAACGGTTCGGGCATCGGGTTGAGTATCTGCAAGCAGATAGTAACCCTGCATGGTGGAACCATCACCGCCTCTTCGAAACCAGGCGATAAAACCACCTTTAGCGTGGTGCTTCCTGTCTGATAGAGACGGATACCTATCATATTGAGGATGTGCGCACCGTGCGAAATCGCACACGTTTCGTGCGGTTTCGCACGCTTTTTTTATATCCGAAATTTCTTATCTTCTTGATAATCATATCTTTATCTTTGTGGCATAGCTTTTGTGTTAGTTTTTGCAAAAGAAATCATCATGAAGAAAAAGAATTATCTATTCATAGTATGGGCGCTTGCAGCCCTGAATGTTCAAGCCGACACTTTGCAGCTCGACCTGGCGGCTACCATTGCGATGGCGCAACGGCAGTCGCCATCGGTGCAGAGTGCCCGCAATACCTTTCTGTCTGCTTACTGGGCTTATCGGTATCATCAGGCCAACTATCTGCCTTCGCTTTCCCTCTCATCTTCACCTTATATTAATAAGGAGGTGAACAAGATAACCCAGTCGGATGGTACGGCCCTCTTTCTGAAGCAAGATCAGTTGAGTGCCGACCTTACTCTGAAAATCAACCAGAATATCTCCCTGACGGGTGGTAGCCTTTTTGTGAAGAGTTCGCTCAACCGCTTGGATGAGTTGCACAACAAGATAACAGCCTATAGTAGTCAACCCTTTATCGTGGGTTACGAGCAGAGTCTTTTTGGCTATAACTCGCTGAAATGGGATCGCCGGATAGAACCTATCCGGTTCCGGGAATCCAAAAAGCGATATGCCGAAACGTTGGAGATTGTTTCGGCAAAAGCTTGTGAGCATTTCTTTGGTCTGGCTTCGGCGCAAGCAGAATGGGAGATGGCAAAACAGAACTTTGCTTCTGCTGATACGCTTTATCAGATGGCAAAGGGGCGATATGAGAATGGAACGATTTCGGAAAACGAGATGCTACAGCTGGAAATCAACCGTTTGAACGAGGAGACCAATGTGATGGATGCTCAGGTGGCACTGCGAGAGAAGATGCAGACCATCCGCTCGTTTCTGGGGTTGGAACAATCGCAGGACATCTGTCTGGTGATGCCGAAAGAGGTGCCTTCCTTTGAGGTTCCTTTGCAACGGGCGATAGATTGGGCTTTGTTGAATAGTCCGGATCCCGATTATTACCGTCGCATCCAGAAGGAGAGCGAAAGCCGGTTGGCGCAGGCTCGTGCCAACGCCGGATTGAAGGCGGATCTCTATATGCAGTTTGGACTCTCGCAGACGGGAGCCGACATCGGTGCCGCCTATCGCAGTCCGATGAGTCAGCAATCGGCAAGAATCACCATCGCCCTTCCGATATTGGATTGGGGACGGGGAAAGGGTAGGATAAGAGAAGCCAAATCGCAGCTGGCGCTTACCCAGACGCAGGTGGAGCAAGGCATGAGGGATTTCTATCAGAACGTAGAAAAACTGGTGTTGCAGTTTAATATGCAAGCCCGAAAGGTGCATGTGGCATCGCTTACCGACCAGCGTGCTGAGAAGCGACATGTGGTGGCGCGCCGACTCTACATCATGGGTCGCAACTCGATACTCGACCTGAATGCTGCCATCAGCGAGAAAGATGCCGCCCGGCGTAATTACATCTCGACGATGCAGACCTATTGGAGTCTTTACTATACGCTCCGAAGCATGACGGGATTCGATTTCGAGCACAATAAAGAATTGAAGGAAGAACTTCCTATAGAATAAAAGAAATGAATAATAACAGAATAATATGGATATAAAGAAACAACCGAAACCGTGGTATATCCGTTACCGCTATCCTATCCTGTCGGGTGTAGCAGGCATCGCCATCCTGGTCTATGCCCTTTTCCTGATAGTTACTTCGGGAACCCGAAGGGTGGATCCGGATAGCGTGGTGATAGCCGAAGTAAAGAAGGCTCCTTTCTGGGAGTATGTAGATGTAGAAGGACTGGTACAGCCCTTCAAGACCATCCAGGTGAATGCGATGGAGAATGGATTCGTGGAACGGGTGGTGGCAGAAGAAGGAGCCATGCTGCAGCAGGGCGATACCATCCTGGTGCTTCAGAATCCGGAACTCTATCATTCTATCGATGATGAGCAGGATGCATGGAGCAGTAAGCTTCGCAACTGTCAGGAACAGGAAATTGAGATGACGCAGAAGACCATCAACCTGCGCCAGCAAGCCTTGGATGCCCAGCATCAGATGGCGAGCCTGAAGAAATCGCTCAAGCAGAGCCGAGAGGAATATCGCATGGGCATCAAGAGTAAGGCGGAACTGGAGGTGGCTGAGGAAGATTACGAATATCAGCGGCAGAAGGTGCTCTTGCAGATGCAAAACCTGAAGCATGATTCCGTATCTACCCGATTGAAGCGCGAGATGATTGCTGCCAACCGGATGGAAGCCAACAAGAAATTATTGAGAATGAAGGGCCGCACCCAGCAGTTGGTGGTTCGGGCTCCCGTAAGCGGACAACTGAGTTATTTGGGGGTAACCCAAGGTCAGCAGGTTTCGTCCGGGGCGAGCATCGGACAGATTAAGGTGATGAGCCAGTTTAAATTGCAGATTTCGCTGGCTGAGTATTACATCGACCGCGTTATCGCCGGACTTCCTGCCCATATTGAGTATGACGGTCATCAGTTTCCACTTCGTGTATCGCGGGTGATTCCTGAGGTGAAAGACCATCAGTTTGTCTGCGAATTAACTTTCAGCGGCAAGACTCCCGCCAATATCCGTTTGGGCAAGAGTTATCGGGTGCTGTTGGAATTGGGCAAGCCGGAACAAGCCTTGGTGATTCCGAATGGTGATTTCTTCCAAACGACCAACGGATATTGGATATTCCGGGTATCTGACGATGGCAAGAAGGCGCAGCGGGTGAATATCAATGTAGGCAGACAGAATCCGCAGCAATTCGAAATTACTTCCGGCTTGAAGCCGGGCGACAAGGTTATCGTAAGCGGATATACCAAAATCGCCAGTGAAAAAGAGATAGATTTGAGATAGACTTTTATCTTGGATTATCAAAAATCATCATCCATCATAGATAATAAAATTCAATCTTTCACGTAAATAATTATATAAAGACTAGTAAATATGAACATGTTATTACACAACCTGAAGGTTGCCCTGCGCAACATTCTCAAGTACAAGGTGCAGACTCTGGGCAGCATCCTGTCGCTTGCCATCGGTATGGTGACGCTTGCCACGGTGCATTCGTTTCTGCTGAATTTCCGCATGGCTTCCATTAACCATGAACCTTATTATGACAGGGTTTATAACCTCCGGTTCGATTCCATCCAAAAACGTCAATCGGAAAACTCAATTCATATCAATGGTGATATCGTAAGGGCGGTGAAAGCGAATGGAGGACCTCGCTGCATAGAGCAGGGACCTTATGCTCCTAATGGTATGCTAACAGGCGGCTGGGCTGAGTTTACCCTAAACGGCAAGACAAGGAGAAAGATGCAGTTGGATGCAGTTCCTCTTGATCGAAATTATCCCAACTTTGTAGGTGTCCGTTCTGCCATTACGGGCGAAAAGATAAAGGTGCTGGGTCCTCATGATGCCATTATCAACGAAAAGCAGGCAAAGCAAATCTTTGGTGACAGGAATCCTGTGGGTGCAAGCATTCGTTTGAGTAAGGACTATGGGAATTATCAGTTGAGATTGGTGGATGTCTATCAAGACTTATCATTGACAGAGCTAAACATGAGCAGTTCTGCTCTCTTTTACTCGCCATGGGAGTTGGAAGATATGGATCCTGAGCAATTTTATGCTGTGAATTTGTATGTGGTGTTGAAAGAGGGATGCACGCCACAACAGTTGAAAGCAGAGGTGAACGGCAGGTTGAAACCATTGGGGCTGAAGGTAAAAACAGAAAAGCTGAAAGATCGGTTGAGCGAAGAGTATTCAAGCGTTGCTATTGCTCGTTCCATCACTTATCTGATTGGTTCGTTGATTCTGCTGGCTGCCATCATCGGTTTCCTGAGAATGCAGACGCAACTGTTCTGGATGCGCAGACGTGAAATCTCGCTTCGAATTACCAATGGTGCCACACGCCTCCAACTCTTCTCCATGTTTGCTACCGAGGTGGTGATGATCGTGCTGGGGGCTTATTTTGTGGCAGTATTGATGGGATCCTGGATTTGTGATTATCTGGCAAAGCCTCAGTTTGCAGAAATCACCTCAGAGTTAGGAACTGTCAGTCATCTGTATCTCTATAGTCTGGTGATTGGGTTGGTGGTTATGATGCTGTGTCTCGCCATCATCTGGGTTGTGCTGAGTCGCATTTGTAAGCATACGCAAGCACTCGAATCAGGAATGAGAAGAAGCCATAACCATTGGTTTCGCAATACGATGCTGGGTGTGCAGGTGATGATCAGTATGTTCTTCCTGGGTGTTACTTTCTGCCTCCTGTGCTGGGTGGGCAAGATGGCTGATTTCAATCATATTCCTGATGACGAGCGTGCATACGAGCAGAGTCTGTATCTGCAGACAAATGCGGCAGAAAATGGTCAGCGCCTTAGAGACAAGCTCATCCATTTGCCGCAGGTGGAACGATGGATTCCTTATAGCTGGGGAGTTTTGCAAGTTAACGAGCTGGCAGAGAACGAGAAGTTCAGCAAGGCGGCTTGGCAAGGCGATCCTTATGCTAGCTATAATAATGTGACGAGTTATAAAATTCGGATTACATCAGATACTTCCTATCTCGATTTCTTCAAGATCAAGGTGAATTGGAAGCCGAAGGCAAACCGGAAGAAATGCATCCTGGTAAATGAGGAGTTGTATAAGCAGATGCGTCAATATCATGTTGCTCCTAATGATATATTGACCGTAGATGAGATGGATTCCTATCAGATAGCCGGAACGTTCCAGTCGATACCTTATCAGGGGAGTTTTAAAATTGATATATACTCATTCATAGTCATAGACCCCAAAGAGGCTTATGGTGCCACACATTATATTCTTGTGGCAAAGCCGGGTGAATATAAGGAGATGCAGATTGCTGTAGATAGAATGATACAGAAATTGGAGCCTGCTGTGGTAAAACCGATGTCATCCAATCTGCGTGACTATATGGCAAGGAGCATGTTTGCGTTGGAAATATTGCAAAATATTGCGTGGATCCTGGCTATCGTGAGTCTGGCTATCTGCCTGATAAGCATCTTCAGTACGGTGATGCTGGATACGCAGACCCGCAAGAAGGAGGTGGCTATCCGCAAGGTGAATGGTGCCCTGACAAAGGATATTACCAAACTCTTCGGAAGAACCTATCTGGTGATTACGCTCATCGCCATGGTATTTGCTGTGGTAGCCGTGTTGCTGTTCCATATCGTTCTGAGTCAGACTTTCGATATGGTAGAAATCAATCCTGCCTTCCCTATTAGTTTGAGTGTTGTGATAGTTATTGGCTTCATTGCAGCTATCATTGCCTGTCAGGTACGCAAGATTATGAAGGTGGATCCTTCGGAGATTCTGGCTAAGGAATAAAATGTGTAATTTGAAAGTATAAAAGTATAATACGAATTTAAAGAAACGATAAAGATTATGATTCAATTAAATAATATCAAGAAAGTATTTCAGACAGAGGAAGTGGAGACCTGGGCTTTGCGTAATATCAGTCTGGAGGTGAAGGAAGGCGAATTTGTTGCCATCATGGGACCTTCGGGATGTGGCAAATCCACATTACTTAATATAATAGGTTTGCTGAATAATCCTACAAGCGGCAGCTATCTGCTCGACGGCAAGGATGTGAACACGCTGAAGGAGAGTGAGCGCACCTTGATAAGAAGAGGAATGATAGGTTTTGTGTTCCAGAGTTTCAACCTGATAGATGAGTTGAATGTGGTAGAGAATATCGAGTTGCCACTTCTGTATATGGGAGTATCGGGCAAGGAGCGCCGTAAGCGTGCAGAGGATGTGATGGAGCGCGTGGCGATATCCCATCGTGCCAAGCATTTCCCGTCGCAGCTATCGGGCGGTCAGCAGCAGCGCACCGCTATTGCCCGTGCTATCCTTCCGCATCCTAAGCTGATTCTTGCCGATGAGCCTACAGGAAACCTGGATTCCAAGAATGGCAAGGAGGTGATGGAACTGCTTTCTGAGTTGCACAAGGAGGGCACCACCATCGTAATGGTAACCCACTCGCTGCACGATGCCAATTATGCCGATAGAATCATCAATATGTTTGATGGTGAGATTGTGAATCAGGTAGAGATGTAGGATTTTATGATATGAAAATCGCCCGATAGCATCAAAGAATATGCTATCGGGCGATTATGTCTATATCTCTTCATCGATAAATCGGATGATTTCTTCCTGCTGGTCGGGATGATACCAGTGGATTTCGGCATCTCGCTTAAACCAGGTGAGCTGCTTGCGCATGTATTCACGGCTATGCGACTGTATCTGGCGGATGGCTTCATCCTTATCTATCTCTCCATCGAAATAGGCAAACATTTCCTTGTAGCCCACGGTTCTCAAGGCAGTGAGACCCTTGTGTGGATATACGCTGCGGGCTTCTGCCTCCAGGCCTTCCTCCATCATCATCAGCACGCGCTGGTTGATTCGGTCGTACAGTTCGGCACGGTCGCGGTTCAGACCTATCTTGATGATGCGGAAAGGACGCTGCTTCTTCTCGGCTACTCGGAAAGAAGTGTAGGTCTTGCCAGTCTGGTGACAGATTTCCAGGGCATGCACCACGCGGCGGGGATTCTTCTTATCTACTATCGCCCAATGCTCCGGGTCCATCTTGTGGAGTTCTTCTACCAGCGCTTCCAAGCCTTCGTCTTCCAGGCGCTGTTTCATCCAGGTACGGATGTCATCCCGCACGGTAGGAATATCGTCGATACCCTTGCATACGGCATCGATATACATCATGCTGCCGCCTGTAAGCAGCGCCACATCGTGATTCTTGAAGATTTCTTCTTCCAGGAGATTCATCACATCGGCCTCGTATTGGGCTGCGCTGTAATAATCTTCGATGTGGTGGTTTCCTACGAAATAATGCTTCACCCGCTGCTGCTGTTCGGCAGTAGGCGCTGCGGTTCCGATAGGGAGTTCGGCGAAGATCTGGCGGGAGTCGGCATTGATAATAGGTATAGAGAGATGCTCTGCCAGAGAAAGACAGAGCTCGGTCTTACCTACACCTGTAGGGCCTAAAACAACGATTAATGTTTTTTCTTTCTTATTCATGCTTTTGCCCTTACAGGGCGTCTTCGTTATATAATAAATAAACCCAGGGCGATGCCCTGGGCTATGTGCTTTTGCCCTTTCAGGGCGTTTTCTTTATCGAATGATGCCTCGCTGAGAACTCTCTACGAAGTCGATGATGTACTGGATTTCCTTGGTCACCTCAAGGTTCTTCTTGATTTCCTCGATACCTTCCTTCAGGATACCCTTGCTGTAGAGCAGGCGATAAGCCTCGTGGATGTTCTGGATGGTCTCGTTGCTGAAACCACGGCGACGCAAACCGATGAGGTTGATGCTGCAATAGCGGGTAGGCTCCTTGCCGGCAATGATGTAAGGAGGAATATCCTGAGAGAAACGGCATCCGCCCTGGATCATCACGTAGCCTGCGATGTGGCAGAATTGATGAACGAGAACGTTGGCGCTGACGATGGCGTTGTCATCTACAACTACCTCACCGGCAAACTTGGTTGAGTTACCGATAATCAAGCCGCTGCCCAGCTCGCAGTCGTGAGCCACGTGAACAGTCTCCATCAGGAGGTTGTTGCTGCCTACCACGGTCTTGCCCTTAGAGGCAGTACCACGAGAGATAGTAACGTTCTCACGGATGCTGTTGTTATCGCCCACCTCGCAGGTTGTCTGCTCGCCCTTGAACTTCAGGTCCTGAGGCTTTGTAGAGATGCTGGCGCCTGGGAAGAATTCATTATTGTTGCCGATACGAGCGCCCACGTGGATGGTAACGCTGTTCTGCAATACGTTGTTATCGCCCAAAACGGTGTCCTTGTCGATATAGCAGAAAGGACCGATAATGTTGTTGTCACCGAGTTTTGCCTCTGGGTGAACAAACGCTAATGGACTAATCTGATTCATATTTCTATCTTATTATTACTTGTTCTTAACAATCTGTGCAGTGAAAGTAGCCTCTGCCACTACCTGGTCGCCTACGAACATGTAGCCCTTCATAGAGCTGATGCCATGACGAACCGGTGCGAGCAATTCTACACGGAAGAGGAGGGTATCACCTGGAACCACCTTTTTGCGGAACTTCACATCGTCGAGCTTCATGAAGTATGTGCTCCAGCGCTCAGGCTCTTCCAGCTGGTTCAATACGAGCAGACCGCCACACTGTGCCATCGCCTCTACCTGGAGAACGCCTGGCATTATTGGCTCCTCAGGGAAGTGACCGGTGAAGAATGGCTCGTTGCTGGTTACGTTCTTAACGCCCACGATGCTGGTAGGACCCATGGCGATGACCTTATCAACCAACTGCATTGGGTAGCGATGAGGCAGGAGCTGGCGGATGCGGATGTTATCCATGATTGGCTCCTCGTTTGGATCGTAGATAGGAGCCTGGATTTCGTGCTTACGGATCTCCTTGCGCATGAGGCGGGCGAACTTGTTGTTTACGGTATGGCCCGGACGGGTTGCAATGATGCGACCCTTGATAGGCTTACCGATGAGCGCCATATCGCCGATGATGTCGAGCAGCTTATGGCGAGTACACTCGTTCTCCCACTGCAAAGGGCGGTGCTGGATGTAACCCAACTTGTTGGCATCCATGTGAGGCACCTTGAGATGGTCGGCGAGCTGATCGAGCTGAGCCTGCTCTACCTGGCGCTCGTAGATAACGATGGCATTGTCCAAGTCGCCACCCTTGATAAGGTTAGCCTGGAGCAATGGCATGATATCGCGAACGAATACGAAGGTACGTGCAGAAGCAATCTCGTCAACATAAGTCTCCATCTTGTCGAGGGTGGCAAACTGGCTGTTGATGAACTTGCTCTCGAAGGAACACATCGCCGTGATGCTGAACTCCTCGTCTGGAAGGATGGTGATGACAGAACCGTTGTCGTCCTTCACCTCAATCTTATGACGGATGATATAGTAGTCCTTCTCTGCATTCTGCTCCTGGATGCCCACGCTCTGAATCTTCTCTACATACATGGATGCAGATCCGTCGAGGATAGGGAACTCAGGACCGTTTACCTGGATGAAACAGTTGTCGATGCCGAGAGCATAGAGTGCTGACATACCGTGCTCGATGGTAGAGATGCGGATATCGCCCTTACCGAGTACGGTGCCACGCTGGGTTTCAACGACGTTCTCAGCTACAGCCTGGATGATAGGCTCGCCTTCGAGGTCGATGCGCTGTATCTTATAACCGGTGTTCTCTGGTGCAGGATTGAAAGTCACGGTGAGGCTCAAGCCTGTGTGCAATCCCTTGCCGCAAAGAGAGAAGCTACCTTTCAGTGTCTTCTGTTTTGACATAATTATATATAGTTTTATTTATTTTTCTTCAATTCTTCAATCTGCTTCTTCAGGTCGTTGAGTTCCTTGTACATATCAGGCAGGCGACGGAAGATGGCCTGTGACTTGAAGTAAGCGCGCTGCTCCATAGGAGGAGTGCCGATGAGCTGCTGGCCGCTCTTGAGGCTGCCTGGCACACCGCTCTGTGCTCCGAGGAACACCTTGTCGCCGATGGTGATGTGACCGGCGATACCTACCTGTCCGCCAAACATACACCATTCGCCTACCTTGGTACTGCCGGCTACACCCACCTGTGCAGACATCACGGTGTTGGCACCGATGTCGGTATTATGGGCAATCTGAACCATGTTGTCGAGCTTCACGCCCTTGCGAACGTAGGTAGAGCCCATGGTAGAGCGGTCAACGCAAGTGTTGGCACCAATCTCCACATCATCCTCGATGGTTACGATACCAATCTGAGGAATCTTGTCGTATCCATCAGGTCCTGGAGCGAAGCCGAAGCCATCAGCACCAATGACGCAACCTGCATGAAGAGTCACGTTATCGCCGAGCTTACAGCCGTGATAAATGGTTACGTGAGGGTAGATGAGGGCATTCTTGCCGATCTTCACACCCTCGCCGATGTAAGCGTGAGGATAAATCTGGCTACCTTCGCCCACCTCTGCGCCATCGCTGATATAGGCGAAAGCACCGATATAGACGTTCTCTGCCACCTTAGCCTTTGGAGAAACGAAAGCCAATGGATCGATGCCCGTCTTCTTAGGTTTCATTGATTCATACATCTGGAGCAACTTTGCCACGCACTCGTATGCATTCTTCACACGAATGAGGGTGGTAGAAACAGGAGGATCCAATTCCACGTTCTCGTCGATGAGTACGATGCTCGACTTTGTGTTGTACACGAAGTGAGTATATTTAGGGTTTGAAAGGAACGAGATAGCGCCTTCCTTGCCTTCTTCGATTTTAGCGAAGGTGTTGACTGTTGCGTTCTCATCACCTTCCACACGGCCCTGAACGAACTGGGCTATTTGCGCTGCGGTAAATTCCATATTTATCAATCTTCTAGTTTGTTTTACTTAGGGTCTCCTTGCAAGATTCTCTTTTAGGAAACACATTTTGTTTGCAAAAATAACAAAATAAATTTAGATTCTCGTCATTCTTTCGTAATATTTTGCTTTTTTCGCCAACAAATGGGTATTTTTTAGGCGCAAAGCCTCTTTTTCAAGATACTTTGCGCCTAAAATCTTATTTTTGGTGGGGATTGCAAATCCCCAGGTTTAATAGGTCGAACCTTTTTTACGGCGGATTTCAAATCCGCCGGGACGCCTAGCGGAAGACTTTCTTGCCGGGACGCCTAGCGGAAGACTTTCTTGCCGGGACGCCTAGCGGGATTCCTAGCGGGATTCCTAGGGGAGGCTTAGCCCAGCTTGGCAAGCTCGGCTGCCATTTCCTCCTGGAGTTCCTTTGCCTTCTGACCTGCAACCTCTGCGAAGTCATCGCCATTGCTGGCGTAGATAATGCCGCGAGATGAATTGACGAGCAGACCGCAATCCTTGATGATGCCATACTTGCAAACCTCCTGGAGGCTTCCACCCTGGGCACCTACACCTGGTACGAGAAGGAAGTGGTTAGGAGCTACCTTGCGGATGTCCTCGAACATCTGACCCTGAGTAGCACCCACTACGTACATCATGTTCTCATCGTTGCCCCATTCCTGGCTCTTCTTCAGAACCTTCTCGAAAAGGCGCTCGCCTTCTTTATCCTCTGTGAGCTGGAAGTCGTGGCTACCCTTGTTGCTGGTCAAAGCCAGGAGGATGACCCACTTGCCTTCATACTCGAGGAAAGGCTTGACAGAATCCTCGCCCATGTAAGGAGCTACGGTTACAGAATCGAGATTATACTCCTCGAAGAAAGTCTGGGCATACATCTTGGATGTATTGCCGATATCGCCACGCTTAGCATCAGCGATGATGAAGTGGTTTGGATAGTGGCTCTTGAGATACTTGATGGTGTTCTCGAAGGCGATCATGCCGTCGATGCCGCGGCTCTCGTAGAAAGCCAGGTTTGGCTTGTAAGCCACGCAGTAAGGAGCGGTGGCGTCGATGATAGCCTGGTTGAACTTAAACATCATCTCGGCTTCTGCGCCCTGGATTTCCTCACTCTCAGTGATGCACTTAGGCAACTTATTGATATCTGTATCAAGACCTACGCACAAGAAACTCTTCTTGGCGAAAATCTGCTCTACAAGTTCTTTTCTGTTCATTTCTTTTTAAGTTATTTGAATTTCATATGTTTGCTCCACACTTGAATTTCAGATGTTTGCTCCACACGCCCTGAAAGGGCAGAAGCCCCTAGCCCAGGGCAACACCCTGGGTAGTCATGGCATCAAGCCTGTCGCCCTGTAAGGGCAAAAGCTTTAAAACTGCGGAGCCACATACGAAACCTTGGTAAGGTTTTACAATTCTGTTTCTTTCAGTTTCTCTGCGTTCTCAGCCACGGTCAAGGCATCAATCATATCCTGGATGTTACCAGCCAGGAAACCATTGAGGTCGTGGGTGGTGTAACCGATACGGTGGTCGGTAACACGGCCCTGTGGGAAGTTGTAGGTACGAATCTTCGCACTGCGGTCACCGGTAGAGACGAGGCTCTTACGGCGGCTGGCGATATCGTCAACATACTTCTGATGCTCACGGTCGTGGATGAAGGTATAGAGGCGGCTCAAGGCACGCTCCTTGTTCTTTGGCTGGTCACGGGTCTCGGTACACTCGATGAGGATTTCCTCTACCTCGCCTGTGTTAGGGTTCTTCCAAGGATAGCGGAGGCGAACTCCAGACTCCACCTTGTTCACGTTCTGACCACCGGCACCTGAGCTTCGGAAGGTATCCCACTTGATATCGCCTTCGTTGATGTTTACCTCAAACTTGTCTGCCTCTGGCAATACAGCCACGGTAGCAGCAGAGGTGTGCATACGGCCCTGAGTCTCAGTAGCTGGCACACGCTGAACACGGTGAACACCAGACTCGTACTTCAATGTACCGTAAACATCTGTTCCGCTTACGGCGAAGTCGATTTCCTTGTATCCACCCACAGCGCCCTCAGAGACAGATGTCACGCTGATGGTCCATCCCTTAGACTCGCAATATTTCTTATACATAGAGAAGAGGTCACCGGCGAAGAGGGCAGCCTCGTCGCCACCGGCACCGCCACGGATCTCCATCTGTACATTCTTGGCATCCTCTGGGTCCTTAGGAACCAGAGCAATCTTGATTTCTTCTTCGAGCTTAGGCTGCAGCGCCTCGTTCTCGTTGAGTTCCTCGCGCGCCATCTCCTTCATTTCAGGGTCGCTTTCGTTGGCGAGGATATCCTTAGCCTCCTTGATGCTGTTCAGACAGTTGATGTATCGCTTGCGTGCGTCCATGATGTCGCCAAGGTCTTTCCACTCCTTGGTGAGCTTCACGTAGCGTGGCTGGTCGGCGATGACATCAGGGTCGGTAATGAGGGTGCTTACTTCCTCGTATCGGCTCTCTAAGCCTTCTAGCTTCTGTAATATGTTGTTATTATCCATTAATTTTAATTCTATTTTTAGTATTCGAATGTTCCGAATTCGCTCTTGATGGTCAGGCTGCGCTTGCCTTCCTCGATGTGACCTACAATCTGGGCATCGATGTTGAAGCTCTTGCTGATGGCGATAACCTTCTCGGCTACCTCTGGGCGAACGTAGATTTCCATGCGGTGACCCATGTTGAATACCTGGTACATCTCCTTCCAGTCGGTCTCTGAGCAGTCGTGGATCGCCTTGAAGAGTGGAGGTACTGGGAACATGTTGTCCTTCACTACCTTGCAGTTTTCGCCTACGAAGTGCAGAACCTTGGTTTGGGCACCACCTGTGCAGTGAACCATACCGTGAACCTCTGGGCGAAGCTCATCCAGAATCTTCTTGATTACTGGGGCATAGGTACGGGTAGGAGAGAGTACCAGCTCGCCTGCGTTGATAGGAGAACCCTCAACCTCATCGGTCAACTTATACTTACCGCTGTAAACCAACTCGTCTGGCACTGCGTGATCGTAGCTCTCAGGATAGTTCTCAGCGAGATACTTGGCGAATACATCGTGGCGGGCAGAGGTCAAACCGTTGCTACCCATACCGCCGTTGTACTTCTTCTCGTAAGTAGCCTGACCGGTAGAAGAAAGACCTACGATAACATCGCCTGGGCGGATGTTGGCATTGTTGATGACATCGCTGCGCTTCATGCGGCAGGTTACGGTAGAGTCAACGATGATGGTACGAACCAGGTCGCCTACATCGGCAGTCTCACCGCCGGTAGGATAGATGCCGATACCCATCTCGCGCATCTCGTGGAGCAGGTCATCGGTACCGTTGATGATAGCCGAGATCACCTCGCCAGGGATGAGCATCTTGTTGCGGCCGATGGTAGAGCTGACGAGGATGTTATCTACGGCACCCACGCAGAGCAGGTCGTCGGTATTCATCACGATAGCATCCTGAGCGATACCCTTCCATACAGAGAGGTCGCCAGTTTCCTTCCAGTACATGTATGCCAAGCTAGACTTGGTACCTGCACCGTCGGCATGCATAATGTTGCAATACTCTGGGTCGCCTCCCAGGATATCAGGGATAATCTTGCAGAAAGCCTGTGGGAAGATACCCTTGTCGATGTTCTTGATAGCGTTGTGAACATCTTCCTTTGCTGCGCTTACACCGCGCATCATATATCTATTGTTACTCATATTCTTATTTTGAACTTTGATCTTTGAACATTGAACTTTATGATATGCTTATTTTTCTTCTTGCCAGAAATCCCATGATGCAAAAGCTTGCAGCAAGAGCATTTCCAAGCCATTCTTCACGGTGGCTCCGTGCTCTTTTCCCTTCTTCATGAAGAGGGTTTCATCGGGATTGTAGATGAGGTCGTAGAGTAGTGTATGGGTATCCATCGCCTCGTAAGGCAGAGGAGGGCACTCATCTACATGAGGATACATACCTATAGGAGTACAATTCACGATGACATTGTATTCCTTGATGACCTCAGGGGTGATTTTATCGTACTGGATAGTACCAGGACGTTCGTATCGACTCACAAAGACAGTCTCCAGTCCGAGCGATTTCAAGCCGTAGTTGATGGCTTTAGACGCACCGCCAGTACCGAGAATCAAAGCCTTCTTGTGGAAAGACTCGATGAAAGGTTCGATGCTCTGGGTGAAACCGATGACATCACTGTTGTATCCCTTGAGGATAGTCTCGTCGCCTTTATGCTCCACTTTTACCACGTTGACCGCTCCGATAGCATTTGCCTCGGGGCTAACCTGATCAAGATAACTGATTACCTTCTCCTTGTAAGGGATGGTTACATTGAGGCCTTTTAACTCCGGATTAGAGTCGAGAATCTCGGTGAGATCTTCGATGGATGGAATCTCGAAGTTGATATATTGGGCGTCGATGCCCTCGTTCTCAAACTTCTCGTTGAAGTAGCCTTTTGAGAACGAATGTCCTAGGGGATAACCTATGAGTCCATACTTGTCCATAATATCTTTGTTTTATTTTGTTGCGAAATAAAGGGTGCAGATACCGAAGGTGAGTCTCTTGAACTCAGCCTTTTCGAATCCTGCCTTCTTGAATACCTCCATCATCGTTTCTCCCTGTGGGAATGCCTCGATGGTCTTGGTGAGATAGCTGTAGGCACTCTGGTCTTTCGATATCAGCTTGCCGTAGATAGGCAATACGGTATGCGAATAGATGTGGAACAGTTGCTTCATCGGGAAGCTGACTGGAGTGGTGAGTTCCACGATGCAGAGATGTCCTCCCTTCTTCAGTACTCGGCACATTTCGCACAGTCCCTGGTCCAGGTTCTGGAAGTTGCGGATGCCGAAGGCGGCTGTTACCGCATCAAAGGTGTTGTCTTCGTATGAGAGGTTGAGGCAGTCTTCCTTGTCGAAGCGGATCACCTTGTCGAGTCCTAGTTGTTTCACCTTCTGTCTTCCTATCTCCATCATTCCCTGCGAGATATCTGCTCCCACGAGCTTGTCGGGATGCAGCATCTGTGCAGCAAGGATGGCGAAGTCGCCGGTACCTGTGGCGATGTCGAGCATTTTCTTTGGAGAGAAGGGCGCAAGCCGCTTGATTGCCTTCTTGCGCCATCCCTTATCGATATCCCACGAGAGTCGGTGGTTCAGGGTATCGTAGGTAGGGGCGATGTTATCAAACATCTCCTCTACCAACTTTCCCTTTTCTCCTGTGCCCTCGTAGGGCTTAATCTGTTCTTGTTTATACATTATTTATATATTACTTACTTTTGTCGAGCAATATACCTTATTATATATTACTTGTGTGCAGCAAGCCACTCGCTTACGTTCTTCTCGATGCGGGCAGCGATGTCGCCTTCCTCAGCAGCCTTGTCGAACTTCTCGCCTGTGATGTGCTCGTACAGCTCGATGTAGCGGTCGGATACGCTCTCTGCATACTCGTCAGTAATCTCTGGCATAGTCTGACCAGGCTCGTTCATGAAGTTGTGCTCGATGAGCCACTGGCGAACGAACTCCTTAGAAAGCTGGCGCTGTGGCTCACCCTTCTCGAACTTCTCCTCGTAGCCATCAGCATAGAAGTAGCGGCTAGAGTCTGGAGTGTGAATCTCATCGATGAGATAAACCTTACCGTCGCGCTTGCCGAACTCGTACTTGGTATCAACGAGAATCAATCCCTGCTTGGCAGCGATTTCCTGACCACGGGCGAAGATGCGGCGTGTATAGTCCTCCATTACAGCGTAATCCTCTGCACTAACAATACCCTGGGCGATGATCTCTTCCTTAGAGATGTTCATATCGTGACCCTCGTCAGCCTTTGTAGTAGGGGTGATGATAGGCTCTGGGAAACGCTCGTTCTCGCGCATTCCGTCAGGCAACTTCACACCGCAGATCTCGCGGCATCCCTTCTGATAGTCACGCCATGCACTACCGGTGAGGATAGAACGGATGATCATCTCCACGCGGAAACCTTCGCACTTCAAACCTACTGTAACCATTGGGTCTGGAGTAGCCAACTTCCAGTTTGGACAGATATCTGTAGTTGTGTCCAGGAACTTAGCTGCAATCTGATTGAGCACCTGACCCTTGAATGGAATACCCTTTGGCAGAACAACATCGAATGCTGAGATTCTGTCGGTAGCGACCATCACGAGGATGTCGTCGTTAATGTCATACACATCACGTACTTTACCGTGGTAAACACTCTTCTGTCCATCGAAATGGAAATCTGTTTTTGTTAATGCTTTCATTTTATTTAATTTATAATTAATTTGTTTTTTGAGCTTCCCGTGCTTCCGCTCTCTCCTTGTCATACTTGTCGTATGCGTTGACGATGCGGGTTACGAGCTTGTGTCGCACAATATCCTTCTGCCCCAGTTTCACGACTCCGATTCCTTCTACTCCTTCCAGGATCTTGAGCGCCTCTTTCAGTCCGCTTCGCTGTTCGCGAGGCAAGTCTATCTGTGTCAGGTCGCCGGTGATGATCATCTTGGTGTTCATACCCATACGGGTGAGGAACATTCTAATCTGCTGTGAGGTTGTATTCTGCGCCTCGTCGAGGATGACGACGGCGTCGCTGAGGGTGCGTCCACGCATGAAGGCGAGTGGCGCAATCTGGATAATGTGCTTTTCCATCATGTCTTGCAACTTGACGGCAGGAATCATATCTTCCAACGCATCATAGAGTGGTTGCAGGTAAGGGTCTATCTTATCTTTCATGTCGCCCGGCAGGAATCCGAGCTTTTCGCCTGCTTCTACGGCAGGTCTTGAGAGGATGATTTTCTTGATAGCCTTCTCCTTGAGGGCTTTCACGGCAAGGGCGATGCTGAGGTAGGTCTTGCCGGTTCCGGCAGGACCCACAGCAAATATCATATCGTTCTTCTCGTAAGCCTCGATGAGCTGCTGCTGGTTCTCGCTGCGGCTCTTGATAGGTCGGCCGCTGATGCTATATACCAGCACGCCTTTCACGGAGTCTGCTTTGGTCTGTTTGCCTTTCACAATATCAAGGATATCCTCTTCATTGAGCATGTTGTATTTAGCTAAGTGCTTGCGCATCAGCTCAATGTCTTCTTCTGCTTTCGCCATTTCCTCTTCGTCGCCGAGCACACGAATCACGTTGTCGCGTGCAACGATACGCAACTTAGGATACAGTGACTTAATCATCTGTAGGTTACCATTTCCTACGCCATAGAACATCACTGGATCTATATCTTCGAGTATAATATGTTTCTCTATCAAAATATTTATATTTCTTATTTGGTTTGCAACCTTAATGTTCTAAATAATGTTATATAACGCTGCAAAATTACTACTTTTCTGTGAATTGAGCAAATATTTCAATACTTTTTGTTACCTTTGCAGGAAATTTTTAGTTATGAAGATTAGTAAGAATAGATATTTGCAAGGTTTTTTGGTAGTCGTGCTGTTGCTGGCACTGGTCCGTGTTATTTTTCCGAGTGTGGCTGAGCCTAGGTTAACGGCTCATTCGGAAGGGAAAGACAGTACGGCAATCGATTCATTGAGAGGAGATTTAATGGCTTCGGCTGGTGCTCAGAATGCCGTTTCCGGTGAGGCTTCTGATGCTTCTTCTGCTGAAACTGTGGCTGAGGATTTGAAGAAGGATGAACTGTCGGTAACTCCTGATACTGCCTCTGATGGCAGTTTTTCGATATTTTTCGATAAGAATGGCAAGGAGGTGAAGCATCGCATTTTCTCGGTGCCTCATTTCGGAAATACCTTCCCTGATCAGCAGGATGTACAGATTGTGGCTGCCAGCAAGCATGGCGTGGCTCCGGTTCAGAACCGTGAGGAGGCTGAGCATAGCAAGGGCAAGCTGGTGTATGTGGGCAGCAATCCTTTCTTTTATGTGGATAAGCTGAACAACAGTATTCCTTATCTGGTGCCTAGGGCTTCGGTATTGTTGCAGGATATCGGTAGGGCGTATTTTGATTCGTTGCAGATTAAGGGCATTCCTTTGCATAAGATCATCGTTACCAGTATCTTGCGTACCAAGGATGATGTGTCGAAACTGAGAACCCGAAACGGCAATGCTACCGAGAATTCGTGCCATCTTTATGGTACTACCTTTGATGTCTGCTACAATCGGTATAAGCAGATTCAGACGGAGAAGCAGCCTCGCCGTCAGGTGCAGAATGATACCCTGAAGTGGGTTTTCAGCGAGGTGTTGAGGGATTTCCGTGAGAAGAACCGCTGTTATATCAAATACGAGGTAAAACAGGGTTGCTTCCATATCACCGTAAGATAAGGTTATTACCATAAGATTAATCTTTTATGGCAAAAAAACAAAAAAGCTAGCAGATTTTTCCTGCTAGCTTTTTTCGTTCTTTTATTTAGCTCTTTTCCTGAATCTTCTGCAGGTCGGCTTCTTCGCCTACCAGCCAGATGATGTCGCCCTTTTCGAATACGCGGGAAGGGAGGATGTGGGTAAGGTTCTCCTGACCCTCTTCCAATCCTACAACCATACAGTTGTATTTGTTGCGGATTCCGCTCTCTTCCAGCGTCTTGCCCAGAAATTCGCTGCCGCCGCTGATGATGAGCTGGCGGAGCTTCATCTCCCGCTTCTCTATCTCCAGATCTTCCGGGGCTAGCTCGGTGGTGAGCGCCTGGGCAAACTTGTGTACCTGGTCGTCGTTACCGATGATCTGAAGCTTGTCGCCAGGGAATATCACGGTGTCGCCATTCGGGATGTTCAGGCGCTGCGAACCCCTTCGGATGCTGCTCATATCGATGCCGAAACGTTGGCGGAGGTGCAGTTCCTTCAGTGATTTGCCACACCAGATGCTGTCTTCCGGTACCTCGATTTCACTGATATGGATATCTCTATCCAGCAGATGACCCTCGTAGAGCGGGCGCTTTTCGCCGTTTACCTGTGCGGCAATGTCGCGCGAACGAAGGTTGTGCAGGAAGAGGCGCTCCATCACGATGCTTCGTTTCTTGATGCGGCGCGACCCCAACATCAGCAGTACGATCACGGCTCCGATGCATACCATCAGCGCATTGGTGAAGCGAGACAGATAGTTGATGATGTAGAAGATGAAGCCCAGGGCAATGACGTATCTCACGAATATCGTGAAGAGCAGCGGAATGCGGTTGATGCTGCTCTCCACCCACAGTCGCTTCCATTCCTGGCTGTGATTCTTCTTCATCACGATGGCTCGCAGGAAAGGCGAGATGAGTACGATGGTGAGCAGACCCGTGATGGCGTTGGCATACCAGTGGAGATTCCAGCCTGGCAGCATATTGCGCATCAGAGGCAAGACGAAGGTGAACATCATCGCTATCGCCGCAGCCGAAAGGATGGAGTATGCCACGGTATTGATGACCATCTGCCGAATCAGCGATTTCCACTTGCTCTGCTGTTGGGTAGAGGGGCGGCTCATCGCAAAATGGTTCAGAATATTGATGAATTTGCTAGGCAGATGCTTCTCCATCAGCTGATAGGAAGGCTGCGCCAGTCGGATCATATAAGGGGTGAGGAAGGTGGTGATGACTGAAACTGCCACCACTACCGGATAGAGGAAGTTGCTGATAACTCCCAGCGACAATCCCAGCGAGGCGATGATGAAGGAGAACTCGCCAATCTGCGCCATCGAAAATCCGCAGCGCATTGCCGACTTCAAAGATTCGCCGCCCAGCATGAATCCGAAGGTTCCCAATGTTGCCTGTCCTATCAGGATGGCTGCCACGAGTGCGAGGATAGGAACGGCATATTCTACCAGAATGTTGGGATCTACCAGCATACCTACCGATACGAAGAAGATGGCTCCGAAGAGATTCTTTACCGGTTCTACCAGCTTGATAATCTTCTCTGCCTCAATGGTTTCCGCCAGGATGCTACCCATGACGAAGGCTCCGAAAGCGCTTGAAAAACCTACCTTGGTAGATAATACCGCCATGCCGCAGCACAGTCCCAGGGAAACGATGAGCAGGGTTTCACCATTGATGAACTTCCTGACCGAACGCAGGAAGAGCGGAATGGCAAAGATGCCCACGATAAACCATAATACCAGGAAGAAGCCAATCCTCAGTACCGATGTAAACATCTGTTCGCCATCCGGATTGTTGCCTCCGGCGATGGCGGAAAGCATCACCATCATCACGATGGCAAGGATGTCTTCCAGGATGAGCACGCTCATCACCATGGAGGCAAACTTCTGCTGCCGCAGTCCCATATCGTCGAAAGCCTTATATATAATGGTGGTGGAACTCATGGCGAGCATACCACCCAGGAAGATGCAGTCCATCCTGCCCCAGCCGAAGCTGTGACCCACGCTGATGCCCAGCATCATCATGGAAAAGACGATGACGATGCAGGCGATGATGGGCGAGGCTCCCATCTTCACGATTTTCTTGAAGGAGAAATCGAGACCGAGCGAGAAGAGGGTGAAGATGACACCGATGTCTGCCCAGGTCTGGATATCCGTCTCGTCCATCACCGACATGGTGTAGGGCATGTGGGGCGACACGAGGAAGCCCGCCACGATGTAACCCAGCACCAGGGGCTGCTTGAGCCGCTTGAAGATGAGGGTAACAATGCCAGCCACCATCAGGATGAGGGCGAGGTCTTTTACTAAATAGGGAATTTCTGCCATATTTTTCTGTTTATGAAAATGATAATCTCTCTAAAAAATAGTCAGTTTATGAAAATGGGGAATTTAGATTTCTCCTAAATTCCCCATATATATTAGTCGTTATACTCTTCTGTGATTTCCGCAATCTTCACGATGGTATCCACTACCTTTTGCATCACCTGTACGCTCACGAATTCGTGAGGACCATGGAAGTTGACGCCACCGGCAAAGATGTTTGGACAAGGAAGACCCTTGAAGCTGAGCTGCGCACCATCTGTACCGCCACGGATAGGCTCTACGCGAGGTGGAACACCACTCTCCTGCATGGCACGGAGCACGATGTCGATGACATGCATGTTTGGATCAATCTTCTCCTTCATGTTGTAGTACTGGTCGTAGATTTCTGCCGTAACAGTTCCCTCGCCGTACTTCTCGTTCATCTTCTTGACGCAGTCTTCGATGAAATCCTTGCGAGCTTCAAATTTCTGGCGGTCGTGGTCGCGGATGATATAGCTGAGCTTAGCCTCCTCGCAGCGGCTTTCGATGCCGAGCAGGTGGTAGAAGCCCTGGTAACCTTCGGTCTGTTCAGGAGTTTCTGCCTCAGGAATCATATTCTGGAATTCCACAGCCAGACGGCTTGCGTTGATCATCTTGCCCTTGGCATAGCCTGTATGCACGCTCACGCCCTTGATGTGGATCTTGGCAGCAGCAGCATTGAAGTTCTCGTATTCCAGGTCGCCCAGGTCGCCGCCGTCGATGGTGTATGCCCAGTCGCAGCCAAACTTCTCTACATCGAAGTGATGGGCGCCCATACCGATTTCCTCGTCTGGATTGAAGCCCACGCGGATGTCTCCATGCTTGATTTCCTTATGGTCGCGGAGGTAGCACATTGCCTGTACGATTTCAGCGATGCCCGCCTTGTCGTCTGCACCGAGCAGGGTAGTTCCATCAGTTACGATGATGTCCTCGCCCTTGTGCGCCTTGAGTTCAGGGAATTTTTCTACGCTGGAGATGATGCCCGGACTGAGTTCGATATCCTCGCCGTCGTAGTTCTTAATGACGCGGGCCTTGATGTCTTTTCCGCTGGCATCAGGACTGGTGTCCATGTGAGAGATGAAGCCGATGGTAGGAGTCTTTTTCTTGGTATTGCCCTTCAGGGTGGCGTAGATGTAGCCCATATCGTCCATCTCTACGTCGCTCAGACCTTCTTCCTCCAGTTCGTGCTTCAGGTACTTGGCAAAATCCAACTGTTTTGCCGTGCTTGGCACACTTTCTGAGTCTTCACTCGACTGTGTGTCGAATTTTGTATAGTTAATGAAACGTTCTACTAAATCCATGTTCTTAAATTAAATTTTAATGTAGTAGTGATCTCGGTGGGACTCAAACCCACGACCTTCAGAACCGGAATCTGACGCTCTATTCAACTAAGCTACGAGACCAGAATTGGTGATTTATCGGCAAACGCCGCCTACCCCTTAGGAGTAATTGACTGCAAAAGTACATCTTTTATTTTGAATAACCAAATATTTGGCTCATTTTTTTTCTATATATATAATGTATAGGGCGAAAATACGGTGATTTTTTCTACAAAATGATACTTAAAATCTAAAAAATGCTATCATTTTGCGAAATATTTTCGAAAAACGCTTGCAGATTAATAATAAATTTGTATCTTTGCAGCGTGAAAGTAAGATAAACAGTAAAATAAGAAACTATAAACGATATATAATAGATAAAATGAGTAATCTGATAAAACCCGAAGGGTATGAGGCGCTGCTGGATATGCGCCAGACCGAAATGGGTATCAAAATGATAAAAGAGTTCTTCCAGCAGAACCTGTCCACAGAGTTGCGCTTGCGCCGTGTCACCGCCCCTCTCTTCGTATTGAAGGGTTTGGGTATCAATGACGACCTGAATGGAGTGGAGCGCCCTGTGACTTTCCCTATCAAGGATTTGGGTGATGCAAAGGCTGAGGTGGTTCACTCTCTGGCTAAATGGAAGCGCTTGACCTTGGCAGAATATGAGATAGAGCCGGGCTATGGTGTCTATACCGATATGAACGCCATCCGTGCCGATGAGGAGCTTGATAATCTTCATTCGCTCTATGTGGACCAGTGGGACTGGGAGGCTGTGATTACGAAGGGTGATCGTACCATCTCATTCCTTGAAGATGTGGTTCGCCGCATCTATGCAGCCATCCTCCGCACCGAGTTCCTGGCTTGCGAGCACTATCCACAGCTGAAGCCTTTCCTGCCAAAGGAGATTCATTTTATCCATGCGCAGGATTTGCTCGATATGTATCCTGACAAGACTCCTAAGGAGCGCGAGGATGCTATCTGCAAGAAATATGGTGCCGTATTTGTAGAGGGTATCGGCGGAAAGTTGAGCGATGGAAAGAAGCATGATGGCCGTGCTCCTGACTATGACGACTGGAGTACCATAGCCGAGAATGGCAAGGAGGGATTGAATGGTGATATCCTGATCTGGTATCCGGTGTTGGGCAGAAGCTTCGAGCTGAGCTCTATGGGTATCCGTGTTGACAAGGAGAGCCTGCTTCGCCAGTTGAAGCTGGAAGGCAAGGAAGATAGAGAGAAGCTCTATTTCCACCAGCAGCTCCTGAACGACAAGTTGCCATTGAGTATCGGTGGTGGTATCGGTCAGAGCCGTCTCTGCATGGTGCTGCTCCACAAGGCGCACATCGGCGAGATTCAGGCTAGTATCTGGCCGGAAGATATGAGAAAAGAATGTGAGAAGGCTGGAATGCCGCTCATCTAAAAAGATAAGAAAGATAAGAAAGATAAGAAAAGATTGTTGGGTTAGAATCCTGGTCATATCAACATAGTTTTTTAATGAATATCAGAGAGATTCTCTATAAAGAGAGATATCAGCATAAGATATAGTTGAGAGAGATTCAGCATAAGATTATAAGATATAGTTGAGAGAGATTCAGCATAAGATCATAAGATTTAGTAAAGAGAGATTGTCAACATAAAATGTTTTTAGGATCAACATACGATTATAAGTTCATAAATATTATATAAAGAGAATCCCGACCCTCCTTTTTCTTGGAGAGTCGGGATATCTTTTTATGATTGTTCTTTCCTGAGGTTTTCCGAATTGTTTCGACCGTACAGATAGAATTGTTTCCGAAAAAAACTAGAAGTAATAGGTGAAACCCATGGTGGCTGCACGGTTGCCGAAATGCTGACCGGCAATATCGTGGAATCTGCCTTCCAGGGTAAGATGCTTGCCTATGTTCTTATATACGCCCAGCTCGGCATAGAGATTGGCTGGCGTATAGGCTGGCGTAAGCGTGTGGCGACGGGTGCACCAGATCATATTGGATGTCAGGCGCCAGCCAGCAGGCAATGACAACTGCGGAGCCAGCTTGAATATCGCAAAATTGCTGTATTTGCAGGTTTTAGAGTTCTTTCCTTCTTCTCCTCCGAAAATCTCAGCCTTTTCCCAGAAGTAATTCACTCCGGCGGTAATCCTCAGCATTCCCTTATGCCAGAAGGCAGTAGTTCCGATGCCCAGTGTATTGTCGCGGTCTATACCCGGAAGATCCTGATGGATATTCTTGATAGAACTGCTTACCACGAGATTCGGCTTGCTGTAGGTATGCTTCAGCTCTGCCACGTAAGCGAGGCGCTCGCTGATGTCCTTGGTGTAGTAGGGACGCCAAGCCCCCTCCATATCGCCTGCTGTAACGAAATCGCCAAAATCGGCATTGAAGATTCGGCGGCAGAATGTGCCCTGCAGGGTATGGCCCGGTGCAAAGTTGTGATATACGCTCACCGTGTAGCTATGGTTGTGGGTACTATGCTTCCAGTTCTTTTCTGTGGCAATCTGCTTCGGACGGAAATTGATGGTGCGGAATCGGTCGCCCACCATGAAGCCCCATTTGCCGATGGTATAATCCAGCTGCGCATACAGATCCTGATAGTTGGAGTGGTTGGTGTAATCAGCCACACAGTTCTTCTCGATAGACAGTCCGCCCTCGAAACCGGCTGTAAGCCAGAGATTCTCAGAAATCACCGGAGTGGCATATTCCACCACCATAAACGGATAGGTGGCATGGTTGCGATAAGGTGCAGCACTGGCATCTGCCGCATTTCCGCCGTTGTCGCTGATGTTCTCGGCACCCAGGGTAAAGAGGATGCTCGCTCCCTTCTCGCCCAGCAGGCGGGTATAGTCTGCCTGGAGATGGTAGGCGCGCACATAGTCGGCTGGCGTACCGGTAATATGGTTTCGGGTGTAGGTCTGCATCGCATCCACTTCCAGCATGTCCTTTTCGGTAGGAGTCCAGAGAATGTTCATCTTGGCTCCCTCGTGCGAATAGTGATTGATGAGGCTTGAGCCATCACCGGCATAGGAACCCAGGTCGTTGTTGGAAGTGCGCTGCATGTTGCCCTCTACGTGGCTCAGGATGCGCAGCTTGTCCTGCTGGCTCAATACGCTCACGATGCCCTTTCCTCCGCCATAGGTGTCGCCGAAGAGACCTACTCTTCCGCTCACTCCGTTCTCACCCTTGCGCAGGGTGATGTCAATCACCTTTTTCAGACTGCTGCATCCCTTCATCACCTCAGAGTTCTGGCAAACCTTGATGCTCTCTATCTCCCTCGCCTTGAAATGATGGAGCAGGGTAGCGTAGTCGAGACCATATTCCTGGTTGTCGATGCGGATGACGAACTTGCCGTAGAGATTGGCGAAAGGATCACCGCCGATGATGTTGTTGCCGTCCATCGTAAGGACTTCTGGGCACATCATCAGCACATCGAGGAGCGATTCCTCGCCTGTGAGTTCCATTTCAGATACGTGCATGATGTAGCGGTCGCCGATGTGTTCTATCGGTGCCGCCAGTGTAGGATTAGTAAAGCCTCCGAGCGCCATAGCGAGCAGCAGGAGGCGGCTGGTTTTTATCATTTTATTTTTTCTCATACTTTCTTTTTAATGTTAAGTTGTAGCATTTTGGTTTTGTCCCATCGCCTGTCTCCCTTTCATCCCTACCCGAAAAGCAGGGTGATAAGCGGGATGGTGAGGATGCTGCCCAGCGTAGTGATGAATGTCAACTCTGTGATGAGTGCCGGGTTCCTGCCGTATTTCAGGCAGAACATGGTGCCGAAGCTGGCTACAGGCATCGCAATCACCACGGTGTTGATATTGTTCACCACATCGCTCACGCCGCATACCTTGAAGAAGAAGTAGAGGCTCAGCGGAACCACTACCAGGCGGAGCAGCGAGGCTACGTAAACCTTCGGACTGCCGATAATCTCCTTGAGGGGCAGCTTCGCCATGCTGCTTCCGATAATCATCAGGGCGGCAGGAACCGTTACGTTGCCCACCATCGTTACCGGACGGGCGATGACATCAGGCGTATGAACCCCCAGTGCCACCAGCAGGGCTGCCACGGCAGCCGCTATCAGAGCCGGACTCAGCAATACCTTCGGGTTAAACTGCTTCACGCTGTATTCGCCCTTGATGAGCATCACGCCAGCCGTGAAGATGAAAAACGTGTTCGGCATGTTGAGCAGGGCAGCGTAGAAGATGGCCTTGGGACCGAAGATGCTCGAAACGATAGGATATCCGATGAATCCCACGTTGGCAAACATCAGGGCGAAACCGATCATTCCCTGGTCGTCATGGTTCTTGCTGATGAGCCGAGGCACCCCGAATCCGAACACCAGTAATAAGATGTACGTGAGGAAGCCTACACCCAGAAGCGGAAGAATGAGCGTGCGGTCGGGCAGTTCATCTCCCATCACAGACGAGAGCACCAGCAGCGGGCAGGTGATATCTACCACGATGCTGGACAGCTTCTTGTCAAACTTGTCGCCCATATAGCCAAGCTTGCAGGCGACGTAACCTAAAACTACGATGATGAACAGAATCACCATCACTTCCAAATTCTCCATTATCCCGAAATCTAATCTCTTTTATCTTAATCGATAAAACTTCTTTTACCTTAATCTATGAATCTTCTGGTGATGTCGCCGTAATTCTCGATGCGGCGGTCGCGCAGGAATGGCCACCAGCGGCGTACATCCTCGCTGTGCTTCAGGTCGATATCCACCACCAGACTCTCTTCCTCATCATCGCTCGCACGATAGTGAAGCTCGCCTTGAGGACCTGCCACGAAACTGCTGCCCCAGAACTGGATTCCGTCGGTCTGACCGCTTGGGTCAGCTTCGAATCCCACTCGGTTTACAGCCACTACCGGCAAACCGTTTGCCACGGCATGACCTCTCATCACTGTGGTCCACGCCTCACGCTGGCGCTGCTGCTCCTCCTCTGTATCGTAGGTGGCATAGCCGATGGCAGTAGGGTAGAGCAGGATGTCTGCGCCCTGCAGCGCCATCAGGCGGGCTGCTTCCGGATACCACTGGTCCCAGCATACCAGTACGCCGAGCTTGCCCACGGAAGTCTGTATCGGCTTGAATCCGAGGTCGCCAGGGGTGAAGTAGAACTTCTCGTAGTAGGCAGGGTCATCCGGAATGTGCATCTTGCGGTACTTTCCGGCTATGCTTCCGTCCTTCTCTATCACCACTGCCGTATTGTGATACAGCCCCGGAGCACGGCGCTCGAAGAGCGAAGTAACGATCACCACGCCCAGATCCTTGGCAAGCCTGCCGTAGAATTCGGTAGATGGACCGGGAATCGGTTCGGCAAGGTCGAAATTCTCTACGTCTTCTACCTGGCAGAAGTAGAGCGTGTTGTGAAGTTCCTGCAATACAATGAGTTCTGCGCCACGCTTCGCCAGGTCGATGATGCCCTCAGCGAGTCGGGTCTTGTTATCGGCGATGTCCGCCGTAATGTGAAGTTGTAATAATCCGAGTTTCATTTATGTCTGTGTTTTTTTCTAATGCTTTATTTGATAGCCCCCTCCGGCAGCTGCATGGTGAGGCAGTGGATGCTTCCGTGCTGGCGGATGATGGTGAGCGAATCTACTCCTATCACGTCTCTGTCTGGGAAGGCAAGCTGAATCTGTCGCTTCGCCTCCTCGTCCTTCTCAGGCTGGTTGTAAGTAGGATAAATCACGGCACCGTTCAGAATCAGGAAGTTGGCATAGGTGGCAGGCAGTCTGTCGCCCTTGCTGTTCTTGTCTGTAGTCAGTCTGTCGCCCTCGTCATAGATGGCATCCGGCATCGGGAGCTTCAGCAGTCGGTAAGGGTATCCCTCGTAGGTGAAGAGCTTCTGCAGCTGCTTCTCCAGCGCCTGGAAATCCTCATACTGCTCATCTTCCGCATCATCACACCCTACATATAATAAGGTGTCGTGCGGAGCCACTCTCACGATGGTGTCGATATGTCCGTCGGTATCATCACCCACCAGATTACCGTGGTCGAGCCATACCACATTTCTTACATGGAAGAAATTCCTGAGCAGGCTGTCGATGTTCTCGCGTGTTAAAGGCTGGTTGCGGTGAGGCGCCAGCAGGCACTGCGATGTGGTGAAGAGCGTACCCTTGCCGTCGCTCTCTATGCTTCCGCCTTCGAGCACGAAGCCCTGGTGGTTCTCCAGCGCCGCATTGAAGGCTCCCTGATAGTAGAGCTGCAGATTGATGGCATTGTCCTTTTTCCAGTCGAATTTCTCGCCCCATCCGTTGAACTTGAAGTCGAGCAGATGGATAGGGATGACGTGCGAATTGTGTCTGCCGCGCGAAACCATGCTGATAGGTCCGTGGTCGCGCGCCCAGGTATCGTTGGTATCCATCTCGTAGAGGTGAACGCGGTTCATCTGTCCCTCCGACAGCTTTTCGGCAAGCATTCTCTGGGTGCTTTCCAGGATAGGTGTCACCACCAGCAGGTCTTCGTAGCGGGTGATGATGTCTGCGAGCTGCAGATACGTGTTGGTTATCTGTCTCAGATACGGCTTCCAGTCCGTTCCGCCGTGTGGCCACGTGAGCATGATGGCGCTCTGTGGTTCCCATTCTGCGGGAAGTGCGAAATCGCAAGGTAATATTGAGTGATGCATAAGCTTTTGTATTTTTAATGTTTTATGCGTGCAAATATACTAAAAAAATCGGCAACTTACATAATTTTTTGAAAATTTTTAGTGAAACGCTTGCTAATTTCGTGAGAAATGCGTAACTTTGCAGCCTAAATTATAAAATAAGACATATTAGGAGCGTGAAAATAAGAGAAGTAGTTGATGCCCTTGAACATTACGCGCCTCTGCCCTTGCAGGAAGGATATGATAATGCCGGCCTGCAAGTTGGATTGACAGAGGCGGTAGAAATGTCAGGGGCATTGTTGTGTCTTGACGTCACTGAGGCGGTGGTGGAAGAGGCGGTCCAGAAGGGCTGCAATCTCATCGTAAGCCATCATCCGCTCATCTTCAGAAAGCTTTCCAGGATATCGGATGAGAACTATGTGCAGCGCACCGTTCGCAAGGCGATCAAGAATGATGTTACCATCGTCTCCATGCATACCAACATGGATGCAGCGGCAGGCGGAGTGAACTTCAAGATTGCCGAGAAGCTGGGCCTGAAGAACGTGCAGTTTTTCGGTGGCGAGAAGGAAGTGGATGGCGTGAAAGGCGGCAGCGGCGTAATAGGAGAGATCTCTGACGAGGATATCCTGAAGGCTGCCCAGGCTGGCAAGCTTTCGGATGAGGTGAAGGAGCATTTCGCCGAGGGTATCGCTGCAGATGACCTGGTATTGCTGCTCAGGGAGCGTTTTGGTGTGGAGTGCGTGCAGTGCAACCAGCTCTTGCGTCGCCCTATCCGCAAGGTGGCGCTCTGCGGCGGTTCGGGTTCGTTCCTGCTGGGCGATGCCATTGCGGCGGGAGCCGATGCCTTCATCACGGGCGAAATGAGCTATCACGAGTATTTCGGTCATGAGCAGGAGATTCAGATCTGCGTCATCGGCCACTATCAGAGTGAGCAGTTTACCAGCGAAATCTTCCGCAGCATTATCCTCTCTCATTTCCCAGATGCCAAATGCTGCATCTCGGAGATTAACACCAATCCCATCATCTATTTATAAAATAAAAAATAAGGTTTAAAGATAAAATAAAGAAATTATGGCAAAGAAAGATCCTACAGATTTGACAGTTGAAGAGAAGTTGAAGGCTCTTTACCAGCTTCAGGTAACCTTGTCGGGCATCGACGAGAATCGTGAGTTGCGTGGTGAGCTTCCTCTCGAAGTTCAGGACTTGGAAGATGATATCGCCGGTCTCACCACTCGTATTGAGAACATCCAGCGCGAAATCGAGCAGTTCGACCATGCTGTTTACCAGAAGCAGAACGAGATTGCTGATGCACAGGCTAGCCTGGAGCGCTATCATGCGCAGCTCGATACCGTGAGCAACAACCGCGAGTATGATACCTTGAGCAAGGAGATCGAGTTCCAGGAGTTGGAAATCGAGCTTTGCAACAAGAAGATCCGCGAGGGCATGGCTAAGATGCGCGAGCGCGAGTTCGACCTCCACAAGGCTGAGGAGAAGAAGGCTGACCTGGAGCACGGACTGGTAGAGAAGCGTGCTGAGCTGGAAGACATCCTGGAGGAGACTCACGAGGAGGAGGAGCGCCTGAAGGAGAAGGCTCTCGAGCTTGAGAAGAAGATTGAGCCACGTCTGCTCGCCAGCTTCAAGCGTATCCGCAAGGGTGCCCGCAACGGTCTGGGTATCGTTTACGTGCAGCGTGATGCATGTGGTGGTTGCTTCAACAAGATTCCACCTCAGCGCCAGTTGGATATCAAGATGCACAAGAAGATCATCCCTTGTGAGTACTGCGGCCGTATCCTCATCGACCCAGAGTTGGCAGGTGTGAAGATCGAGACTCCGAATACAGAGGAGAAGCCAAAGCGCAAGCGCATTTCCCGCCGCAAGAAGGCTGAGGATGCTGAATAAGGATTTGGAAAAGAGATAAAGCTTGTAAAAAAGCGATAAACGTAGAAGAAGAGGGTGTGTCATAAGTCACATCCAATACGCCCTGAAAGGGCAGAAGCTCCTAGCCCAGGGCGATGCCCTGGGCTAGGAGCTTCTGGGCTTTCAGCCCGACCTTGCTGCCATTATCTGGACTTATGACACACCCGCTTTTTTCATACGGTTATACGATATCAGATGATGGTAATCCAGATGCCTTCTTCCTGATTCTCTGCCGCCTGGATGCGTTTCTTCAGTCGGGTGAGCCAGATGCGGGAGTTCACCACCATGCCCTTTACCTTGTTCTCGCCCACCAAAATGCAGCCCTGGGTATCGTCGGGATAGTTGCCGGCATGGATGCGGATGCCCTCGAAACCGGGAACACCCTGCACATACGGCAGCCACTCCTTGAATCGGGGCGATAGGGTAACGAGCACACGATACGATCCCTCAGGGATGGCTGTATGCCCCGGAATCTTTCTTGCCACCTTGCCGCTCTGACGGCTGTACTTGGCATTCACTTCCTCGGGCTTCAGCGCTATCCCGTTCAGGTTGCGCCACGTAGGCTCCAGGGTGTCACAGAAGTAGCTGTCCTTAGACAACTTCTTCAAGTCGAAAGTATGTTCGAAACAGCGCTTGTCGCCAGCTGATTTGCCGGAAAGCACCTTGCGCTTCACATCACCATCAGCCAACAGATACAGTCGGCCGATGGTATAAGTATTCTTCTTTGCTATACGCTCTAAAACTATTTCCATAAACAAAAGATTTTTTTTCGTTCATTATTTTCAGGAATATTTTCCTGATGCGATTCATTCCCCACTCTTGGAATGGGTCTTGAAATAAACTGAGTCACTGAGTTTCTGAGTCACTGAGTCACTTTCTTCTTTCTCGATATACCCACGATGTAGCCAGTTTCTCAACATTTTGGCAGTACCCTTGGCGTTCATGTCGTTTTTCAGACGCAGGCTCTCTACCTGCTGATAGCTGAACTTGTCGGGCAGGAATGCCAGGATGCTCGCAGGTCCCTTCTTGCTTTCCTGATCCCCGTCACGCTCCGCCTTCTTGATGGCATCGCCGAAGAAACGCATCTTGCAGTAGAGGTCGTAACGCTCGCTCCAGCGGATGAAATCCTCAATCTCCGGCTCCCACTGGTAACCGTTTGCCACATAGAGCACACATGCCTTCAGATAGCCGATTACGTTGGCACGGAAGCTCAGATTCTCATAGACTCTGTCCTGCGACAGACGGGAGAATTCCGCATTCTCATCCTTCAGCACCTCGGCAAGATGAAATGCCTCCTTGCACTCCACCAGCCCCGAAGCCATGCAGAGATTATCGATGTAAGGTTTCAGAGAATTTCTGAATTCCTCATCATAGGTTCCATAGACGGGAATATCCTCGCCGATATCTCTTTCGGGGATGGTACAGAAGTTGATTCGGGAAACCGGACCATCGGTCAGCACACGCTTGAAATACCTGATGCCTTTATGGATGGTGGTAGAAGCATTCCAGTTGAAACGGATGGTAACACGCTCGGTTACACTTTGGGTTCCGACTCGTGTCTGTCCATATAAGTTACCTGGGTCGAAGGCGAGGCACATAATACGGAACTGCTGATTGCCGATACCCTTGAGTGCATCAAACTGGTCGATTTCGTTCAGCGAAGTATAAAGGAAATGTTCCTTGGCTTCAGCGGTACGCATCACGAAGGCTGGGTTGGTCATATCGGCATCAATCTCCTGGATAATCAGATTCTCAGGGCGTTTGCGCTTATCCTTGTTGGCACCCTTGCGCATCATTTCATCCTTCCATTCCTTCTCACGCTTCAGGTTTTCGGCATCTCTTTTACGGATGTCCTCCATGATGAAATCGATAGGTTTCTGTACACAACTTTTACCCGCACCTGTACCTGCAAGCAGACAGGTCATCAGGGTAGCTTCGTGCTCCACGTTGTCGATATATCTGAATCTGGTTCTCCAGAGATGGGTAGCGAGCGAAGGAAAAATGGCGTGCGCCACAGCAGGCTGATAGATTTCCGGAGTCTTGGATATCAGCAGCTCCACCAGTTTCGGCAGCTTCTTGGGCATCGTAGGCGGAGCAGGATAATCCTCGTCTTCGGAACTTTGAACTTTGAGATTTGAACTTTGAACTGTATGATTAGCATTGCCTGCCATTTGCCCCATAAAGTCCCCCGTTAGGCGTTCCGGGGATTTGCAATCCCTTATGTGTTCCGGGGATTTGTAATCCCCGGCAAGCAAGCTCTTAGCAGCCTGCTCCGCCAAGGCATTCACCCGAATCACATCTCTCGAAAACGGCTTGGAGCTGTCCCCATATTTCGAATAGAAATCATGAATCAGCTGATGGCAGTCATTTTCCTGATAATAGCTCGGCATTCTCTTCGCCACCACTTTCATCAGTTCCTCCTCACTCATCACACGAGAAGCGCCAGCGCTCATAATAGCGAGCAGGGAGGAATGTCTGGACCCGATGGTATCGATATTCATCCCCTTCAGTCCTGCAGATTCCTGGAAGAGGTCGAAGGCTATGAGATTCTTGGCATCAGCTTGTGCTGCTTCTTGGGCTGCCAGTCCGCCAGCTTTCTGAGCATCTCCAGTATGGCTGATATAATCATCATCAGCACGATGGCTATTACCAGGTTGGGCAGGCTGAATAGCAGCGCCAGAAGAAACAGCAGAATGGCTGTCAGTGCCCTGAAATCGATTGTCTTGAACATCGTCATTACTTTGAACTTTAAGATTTGAGCTTTGAACTTTATGATTACTATCGCTAAGTACTTGCCCCTGAAAGTCTCCCGCCAGGCGTTCCGGGGATTTGCAATCCCCGGCAAGCAAGCTATAGCGAGCCGTCCCCCTGCCGTCAATCGTAAGCCCACGCTTCAGGAAAGCCTCTCTGCGGGCTTGAATCTCCTCATCCGGCAGAACCCCATACCACTCCTTCGAACGATAAATCTCGGAGTCCTTATCCGTGATAAAGATGATTCTCTCCGGCGTGATGCAGCTTTTATCGTAGGGAATCCCAGCCGCCTCGCAATACGCTTTCTGCGTCTCTTCTATCGTCATACCCATCGGCATTCTGATATCGATATGCAGCTTCTTTCTAGCCGAATACTCCAGATGCAGCAGCTTCCCCTTCCATATCGTGTTGCTGCAGTTCAGCTCACGAGCCTTCTCCAATGCAGCATCCACATAATCCACATCATCCACATCGATGGTAGTCTGAAAGAGAAAGCTCTCTGGATCCGCATCCTCACTAGAGCGGTGATTATTCCTGAATCTGTAATAATGAATCGCACGGATAGGCAGCTGTCTTTTCAGCCCCTCGCGTGCCTTCTTCACCGCCTTTTCATCACCAGCATCTACGCCGGGAATCGCCTTTTCCCCACGTATCTGCGCAATCACACCCTTCAGCCACGGCTGTGCTATCAGGGTGTCATAGACATACAGGGGCTGGGAAGAGCTCAATCTTCCCATATTGCCCTTGCGTGCCGGATTCAGAGCCATTACTTGTACTGTTCCCATGCTATATTCTCCTTGAAATGTTTAGCCTTGCCCTTCATCTCCATCATCTCTTTGTAGAGATATTTCAGAATGTCCGACTTGCTCATCTCCTTCGGAAAAGAGAAGGAAGCGAACACACGCTGCGGCGAAGTACGGAGGGCGCCATGCGAGGTATGGATAATCTCGGTATAAAGCTTCCCGCCCGACTGTGCATAAGGCTTGAAGTCGAGCTGGTCGCCATGCTCGCCACCGCTGCAGATCATTCTGCCCGGAATCACCTTGGGCACCTCGCAGATGGTCTCCGCATCGTTCCAGGGAGCCTTGCGAATAGCTACGTTACCACACTCGTCAGTAATGATACTGGCATCTACCTTCTGGGCGTTCAAAAGCGCCTGTACAGCAGCCTCTGCGGCTGCAGAAAAACTTTTCTTGCTCATATATATTGAAGTTTTAGAAAGATATGTTGTTAATTAGAAATACTCTCCATTCATACTCCGGATGCTTGAAAACATACGGCTTCATATTGTTCTTATCCATATTCATATATGTATTATCACGTTGGAGCTGCGACTATCCGCTAAATTCCGTACCAGGAAATGGTACCGGTTTTCCATATACAGAAAAGCCCCGCAACCAGACTTTATCATCTGATTGCGAGGCAAAGGTACGGCGAAATCTGATACTGACCAAGAAAATAACCCTGCGGTTATTTCGAGGGTTATAAAGTTATAACGAGGGTTATTTCTGAGCCGTTTTCAAGCAATTTTTTCGTCGATTCCCAACAGATTTCTGAAGCAAACCACCACATGGGTCATCGCAATATAAGGTTCTTTCTTCACATTTCCCATCGGAGCATATCCCCATTTATCGAATGGTTTCATATAACAATCCGAGTTACTGATCTGTTTCAGATCACCCTGCGTCAGCTTCACTCTGAATGCTCCCGGGTGAATCGTATCTATCCATTTGCAGAAGCCTTTATAGTCATTCTCTCCTATTAAATGCAAATCTACGGCTACTCTGAACACGGCAATCCAGTGGCGCTGAATCTTGAATATGTACTTGCCTGATTCATCTACAGACTCCATCAGCTGGTCGATGGCATAAGCAAACTGCTGCTCAGATATACGCTTGGGGTTCAATTCGCCTTTCTTGGCTTTCATATACTTACCAAACTCATCTATGTCCTGAGCATGTGCCACCACACGTTCTATCTGCTCTTCTAAATCAAGATGATGCTTGCGGCTGCATTCCATCAGTAAATGTTTGCAGAACATCGCCTCTTTGTATTCATGGGTATCATTCATTACATCAACGATCAGGTTAACCATACCCATGGCTCCTTTTTGATAGCCCGGCTGGTTTACAAAGTTCTTGGCTTCCTCATCATCAGGAGCAGGCTGGCTGCTGCTTGATTGTTGGTCTTCTTCATTCATATTATTATGGTTTTTAAGTATATGCAAAAGCCCCGCCTAGCGAGAGCGTTTTACTCTGCTAGGCGGGGCTTGCGTTCTTTATTGTTATGTTGTTACTCTTTCGGGAAAGACTATTTATATTATCATTCTACTATTTTAACTTCAGCTGCTCAGCCGACAGCCCTGTTATTTCCATCACAGTAGCTACATCCATACCTTTTGCCAGCATCTTTTTGGCAATTTCGAAGCTTCGCTGATTCATGCCCTTTTCCATTCCTTCAGCCAGTCCTTCTTCTTTTCCTTCTCTCTTAGCGGTATCAATCGAATTCTTGATATCACGATACGCCATCTTGCTGGCTTCATACTCCCGCTGCTCCTGCGGAGTGAATCTTGCAATCTCGACTTCTTCGAAGAGGCGGTCGAAGACCTTGTCGCATAACGCCTTAGGGCGCTGGGTAAGCTTGTAGAGATTCTTCAGGGCATAGAGCCACTTGTCGTAGAGCGTATCCAACTCGTCAAGCGACTTATTGAACTTGGCGATTTCCACGTAGATAAACTCCAGCTTATCGTAGAAAATCTTGTGCGTAGCAGTATCGCATAGCTGTACATGATGGCGGATTTCCTCCTTATTGAAGGCATCCTCGTTCATATTGAAGTTAAGCAAAGCAATTGTGTAAACATGGTTGAGCTTGAAGTCCCATTCACTACCCTTAGGAGCCTGCTCACGGATAGGGAAAGTGGAATAGAACAGGGCACGGTCCTTTAAGTAGGTCTGGTATGCATTCTGCATTTCCACGATAAACTTCTCGCCGTTTTCTCCTTCACAATATACGTCGAAGATGGCCTTGCGGTCGGTATAGATATCGCCCACGTTCTCCGGATTCAGATACTTCACGTCCATAACAACTTGTCTGCCATTAAACAAGCTGTTAAGGAAACAGATCAACAAATCCTTGTTAGGAGCTGATCCGAAAATTCGCTTGAAACCGAAATCGGTCAACAAACTGATATATCTTTCTTCTACCTGCTTCATAATCCCTAAGTTATTAATGTTTCTTTTGATGAAGCAAAGATATAACAAAAATCTTAAATCTCCAAATATTTTTAAGCAAAATATCAAAAACAGGATTTCTTCTTTCTTGTTTTAAATGAATACCAGCCACTCTCCGTATTTTCTTCCACCAACACGTTTCAGCAAGCCTTTCTTCTGCAATTTTGCTATAATGAATTTTACTCCATCCTCCGTAATATTACCTAGTGCATTTGCAGCATCTACTCTGGTTGCCTTAGGATTGTCTTTAAAGTACTCCAATACTTTCTTTTGGGTAGTATCCAAATTCTTTTGGGTAGCGATTTCTTTCTTTTGGGTAGTATCGATATCCTCAAATTGCCCCTTTTGGGTAGCAGTTTCTCTCTTTTGGGTAGCAACTTCTCTCTTTTGGGTAGCAGCTTCTCTCTTTTGGATAATTCTCTTAATAATCACCTTAAACTCTTTAGCACTGGCATCATTTTCTAGCTGTATCTCCGGATATTCGGCAAGAATACGCACAATACCAGAACCAATACCTTTATAATATAAGGCATTGGTGGCAAAGGTGGCCATATATGGATTACGTTGATATGTTTTACCATTGCGTATATCCTCTTCTGTTAGTCCACCAGCCAAAGCTCCAGGACTGATAACCTCCACTCTGTTGTCAAAGACGAAAAGGCGGATGGGAGCAGGACGAAGCAAATCACGATGCACCAGTGCATTTTGAATAACTTCTTCCAGAACTTCTTCCGCTATCTCCAGCTTGCCCAACGTATTGAATGAAGCACCCTCTTCCTGTACATTGTGCAGATTAGCTTTAAGAAAAGCCATACTCTTATTATAAAGCTGTGGCATATTGCCCAATATTTCCTTAGAGTCACGGTATTGTGTGCCTGCGAGGTCATTTCCGAAGAATGATACGGCTTTTACCATGCAAGTTGGACAATTGTACTCTGGGTGTTTACCGAAAAACAGATAGCCGGCAAGTGTCGGTACGCCATGATGGTTAAGAATATGTATATTCTTTAACACCTGCTCTGCCTTACCTCCAAATCCGTCTAATGTCGTGGCATAAACCTTCTGAAGGTATTCGTCAATGGCGTAGCGGTCAAGATCATCAAATGTCGTACCGTTCACACCTGCAGCATCTGGCTGATAGCTGCCTGAATCTTGAAACAGGGCAAGAATCTCCGAGTTTTCTGTAATGCGGCGTTTATCGGCTCCTTGTTTCACCCATATTTCCCCATTGAGATTCTTGTAAGGTTTGTTTTTGCCTTCCTCGACAGAACATATCAGGAAATGCTTTTCTTCCACGCGCACAACCTCCGTTTCAATGTAGATGGTTGGTCGCACTTGTTCATTGGCCGCATTGCCAAGTTCACGACTGATTACCTGAATCTCGTCGTATGACAGACCTACAAGCTTGCCACATTTGTCTTCCACACCAAAGAGGATTACTCCACCTTTGGTATTGGCAAAGGCTATCATCTCCTTTGCTATTTCCTTCTGCGAAGTAAACGATTCCTTAAACTGTACTTTCGTAGTCTCGCCACAAAGACACAGGTCTTTAAAAATATCTTCTGTCATAATGCAATTCTTTAATGCTTGTTCCACTTAGAAATGCCTGCTGGATATTTGTGAAATTGTCCTGCAGGTTATGTATCAGTACGTTTATCTCTGCCTGCACATATCTTCCTGATGGATGCAAAGATACAAAAAATATTCAATATATCATTCGTATTTAATGAAACATTCTAAAATCAGCAAGCAGTTTAATGGATTTTTTGTAATACCTCTTCTATTTATCGAAAAAATAACAATCCAATCTTATTATCAGAGAACAAGCGAACTCTTCTTTTGCGTCATCAGCCCCTCGTAATATCTATCAAGCTTATCATAACTTACAAATTTCACCCTATCCGAGATAGGCTTGAAATAATCATGGCTCAACCTGGCTATAAATTCATCATGGCGCCTGGCATCAGCCACGATAAACATCTGGGCATTAAAACTCTGAAGGTCAGAAAACTTACAGAGAGAATTCTGAATATCCGTAGAATGTTCCACCTCAAAGAAGCTGTTGGGCATCATCACATCGCTGCCCAAAGAATTAGGCTGAAACCACATAACGTCTATCGTACTGCTCCTATTCACGAATTCCTGATAGGAGAAAGGCGGAACCCTATCCAATGTGGAGATTTCCCCCAATTTCACATTGATGCATTCCCGGTTCTTATCCTGCGCAGGAACGTAGGTGGCGAGTTTCTTCATGTTGCCGATATACAGCAGAAGTCCCTGATAATAAGAATGATTGAATTCCTGCACCTGCTCTGAATCTGAATTAGTTGCATCTTGTGCCACGATACCTCTATCCGCCAAGAGACTTCTATATTCCTCCAAAGCCCATAATCCTGGACGAATGCGAAAGATTTCCTTACGGTCTTGTACAATACGACGTATGGATGCAAATGGAGTCTTGGTATTCCATGTGCAATCCTCTATCTTGAACACCTCCTGATTCAGTTGGCCGAATGTAGCACATCCACCCAACCTCTTCAAGGTCTCTATTACAGCTTCGTATTGTTTCATATCTCGCTAAATTTTATTTCTTTCAATACAAAAAATTAAAATCACCTTGCAAATTTACATCAATATTCAGAAAGAACAAAATAATATATGAAAAACTTTCGATTCTTATTCATTTTAATCTATCTACCATTTCATCCAACCTAATTGATCTTTTTTGATCACGAAAGTTAAAGAATGATCTAATCGTTTATTTATCAGATATTTGCATTACCTTTGCACCCGAAATGATAAACAAAAAGGCGATATATCATAGGACTGATGATTTCACCCTCCTCCAAGGAGACTGTATCAGGCTGATGGGCGAATTTGATTTCAAGTTCGACATGATCTTCGCCGATCCTCCTTACTTCCTATCCAATGGAGGTATCAGCGTGCAGAGCGGAAAGGTGGTGTGCGTGGACAAAGGAGAATGGGATAAGGGCGGTTCACCGGAACACATCGACCAGTTTAATGAAGCGTGGATTTCGGCTTGCCGGGAACATCTGAAGGAGGATGGTACCATTTGGGTATCGGGAACCTATCACAATATCTTCTCCGTGGCAAACAAGCTGACGCAACTGGGATTCAAAATCCTGAATGTCATTACGTGGGCTAAGACAAATCCGCCGCCCAATATCTCGTGCCGATACTTTACTTACTCCACCGAGTTCGTTATCTGGGCAAGAAAGGAGAAGAAGGTGCCGCATTATTACAACTACCAGTTGATGAAAAAACTGAATGATGACAAGCAGATGACGGATGTATGGCGCCTGCCTGCCATCGCAAGATGGGAGAAATCGCAGGGCAAGCATCCTACCCAGAAGCCGCTCGCCCTCCTTGCTCGCATCATTCTGGCTTCTACCAAACCGGGGGCTTGGATTCTCGACCCATTCGCCGGCAGCAGTACCACCGGCATCGCTGCCAATCTGCTGGGCCGCCGCTTCCTGGGCATAGACCAGGAAAAGCAGTATCTGGAACTGAGCAGGGCAAGAAGAGAGGAACTGGAATCGCAGACGATTCTCCACGATTACCGGCATCGCATCAAGGATATCGAGGTGATGGAGAAAATGGATCTGCAGGAAGGTATGCTTCCCGGCTTCATTCTCGGGGAAGAAATGCCGGGTTACGACTTGCCATTCTGAGGGAGCGCATTTTCTTGACACAAGCATGTGCTTCCTCAAAAGTGGAGACAAGGAGGAAGAATGGGGCCTATACCCAAAAAAGTGACTCAATTACTCAGTTACTCAATTACTCAGTTTCTTTCTAGACCCCTACACCTGGAACTTGGTTACAAATTGAAAGTATATTTTTTATATTATATATTTTTATATATATATAAATATATA